>Ga0233425_10000627_pt1 | contig 89391 bp, 59 predicted proteins | sample Watercolumn_Towu_2_FD_181712 | JGI IMG/M metagenome (GOLD analysis project Ga0233425, IMG submission 181712) | Freshwater microbial communities from Lake Towuti, South Sulawesi, Indonesia - Watercolumn_Towuti2014_140_MG | ecosystem: Environmental > Aquatic > Freshwater > Lake | place... | reverse complement strand
ATCGGAGGACGACAGCGACGATGACGGCGTCGCCGATCCGCTGGGTATGGCCATAAACGAGAAGGGGCTCCCGGGAGACAAGAAGAAGAAGTCAAGCTCCCAGGCGAGGACCGCCGGCGGCGAGCCAACGGACCCCGACAGCGACGACGACGGCCTTTCGGACGCCGAAGAGCGCAAGGGCTGGGACGGGACCGTGAAGGGCTCGACCAAGGTCGATGAGGGACAGGCCGCATCTGCCTCAAAGAAGGGCTACGACTACTATCAGGCCCAAAGCGAGCTCAACTCGGCCGGCAAGGCGCGCGAGAGCCCTTCCCGGCCCTCGATGGGCCAGACCACGATACGCGAGAGCCCGACACTCGCATCCACGCGTGATCATGCAACCGGCCAGGCCACCGGAAAACGACAGCACGGGCCCGTTTCGGTCACGGACGAGGACGGCGACACCGGCTCGGCCGCAAAGGAAGTCGCTGTCAGGGGCTGGGACCCGGTAAAGAGCCAGGGCGTGGAGGAGAGCCCGCCCCTGTCCGGGACGACCCAGCCGGGCGGCGCTTCATCCGACCGGATGGCCATAAACACAAAGGGCACCCCCGGGAGCTCCAAGCCCGTGAAAGGAAGGCTGGGCCATGAGGACGACCCGGGCGAACCAAGCGGACCGGCCGGGATGGCCGGCGATCTCTCGCGGGGCCACCAGCCCGACCGGGTGAGGGAGAGCCCCACGCTTCCCTCCACCGGCCAGACCTCCACCCGGGAGGCTTCGACTCCGGGGATATCCGAAATCCGCGAGAGCCCCACCAAGGGCTCGCTGGGCCAGACCTCCCTCCGGGAGAGCCCGACCAGGGCATCCACCGGCGCCAGCGTCGCCGACCAGCCCTCCGAGATACGCGAGAGCCCGACCCTGCCCTCCAAGGGCAGGGAGGCAGGCTCCGGCCTGGCGACCGGAAGGCGCTCGTACGAGCCGGCGGCGGCCGACCTGGACAAGGACGGCTCGCCGGAGCTCAGGGCCCAAAACAACGGCACCACCCGCTCGAACCGATGGGACAACCCCAAGGTGGTCGAAGGCTCCAGCGAGGACCTTGACGGCGACGGCGCGCCCGACCTCGCGATGAAGGAGGAGGGCGGCCGGCACACGCCGTTCCAGAACAGGGTCCAGGACTACAATTCATCCAGGTCGAACAAGTCGTCGAGCGCCCTCGACACGGGCGCCGGCGCTGATTCGGGAGCCGGCGACACGGAAGCCCGAAGGCGCGTCGAGGTGCTCAAGTCCAACAAGCAGGGCGATCCGAACGCCAACCGCTCTGACTCCGGCGGCGGCCAGGGCGGGGACATCGCAAGCAAGGGCTGGGACGGTACCGTAAAGGGCTCGACAGGGGCGGACGAGGCGCCCGAGGAGACCAACGCCTCGAACCCGATTCCCGGCGTGGGCATCGTGGTCAAGCATAACCCTGCACCGCCAAAGACCAAGTGAGGGGGCTTCGGCCCCCCCGTTTTTTCTCAATTTCCGAGAGACATCTTTTTTATATTCCTAGAATATCATCCGTCACATGCCGCGCGGATATATATATGTCCATGCAACCGCCAGGTTCAGGACCATCGTTATCGCGACCTGCCTCCTGCTGGTGCTTCCGGCGCTCGCTGTGCCAGCCGAGGAGGGCGGTGCATCGCCCCGTAACCGGGCCTCCTGGGCGCTCTCCCGCACCGGCCTTCCGGCGACCGCGAACTATTACGGCGTCACGTTCGGCGACGTGGACAACGACGGCGACCTGGACCTGCTTTCGACGGCCACGAGCGGCGGCCTCCGGGTCTACCTCAACGACGGCTCCGGCTGCTGGACCGCCGTGAGCCCCCAGCCGACGGGGAACGCAGGCAGCGACCTGCGCGCCGGGGACATCGACAACGACGGCGACCTGGACGTCATCACCGGCTCGCCCGACACCTCGAACGGCATCCACGTCTTCCGGGGCAACGGCACCGGCCGGTTCACCGACATCACCGCCTCGTCGGGCGTGATCACGACGGGCACCTGGCGCGGCATCGACGTCGGCGACGTCAACAACGACGGCAACCTGGACTTCGCCGCCACCTCGGGATACTCGGGCGGATACGGGATACGCGTCTACACCGGAGACGGGACCGGCAAGTTCGTTTCCAACTCCACCGGCCTGCCAACGACCGGCGAGCGCGACTGCGGCATCGTTTTGGTTGATTTCAACAACGACGGGAATTTGGACCTGGCGGCCTGCGGGGCTGCGGGCGGCGCATGCTACCTGGGGAACGGCGGCTCGGGCGGGGCGATGTCGTGGACCTCGTCGTCGACCGGCCTCACGACCGAGCGGTACACCGGCGTGAACGCCACCGACTTCAACAACGACGGCTCCATGGACATCATCCTCAGCTCCTACGGCTCAAACAAGGGCGTGCTGGCCTACCGCAACGTCAACAACGCCGCCTCCTGGGCCTCCTGTTCCACGGGCCTCCCGACCAACGGCCACTACCTCGATGTGTGCTCCGCAGATTTCGATTCCGACGGATATCAGGACCTCCTCTTCGGCCGGGTGGCGGGCAGCGCCCTGCGGTTGTTCTACGGCAACGGGTCAGGCTCCTGGTCCGAGAACTCCACGGGGCTCTGCGCCACCGACTCTTTCGTCGGCGTGGACGCCGCCGACTTCAACGGCGACGGGAGCCCCGACATCGCCGCGGCGAGCTACAGCTCGACGGGCATCTTCTGCTACAGGAACCTGCACTCGGCGCCGCCCCAGCCCGTCCTGGCGATGACGGAGCCCCTGGGCAACGTCAGCTGGAGCGGCGGCAGCGTCCACCGGATAGCCTGGAACGCCTCCAACGGAACGCTCCCGTACACGGTCAACATCACCTACTCGACGGACGGCGGCGGGAACTTCACCGGGACGGTCGCCACCGGCATCGTCCAGGCGGCGGCCGGCGCCAACACGTTCGACTGGACCGTCCCGGCCATCGATTCGACCGGCGTGCGCGTGCGCGTCTCGCTCAAGGACGCGATGAACCAGACCGCGGTCCGGTCGGGCCCCTTCGACCTCGAGATAGACTCCACCCCGCCCCGGGTCAACTCGACAACCCCGCTGGACGGGGCGCAGGATTGCTCGACGAACACGACCGTCGTGGTCCGGTTCAGCGAGAGGATGAACCTCCCGGAGGCCGGGGCCGCAATATCGATTATCGGGCCCGGCTCGCCCTCGCTCGGGACGCCCGCCTGGTTCGGCGAGGATGTGGTCCTTGAAACGGCCGGATTGCAGCTCGAGGCCATTTACACTGTCACCGTGGCCGCCTCCGCTTTGGATGATTCGGACCCCGGCAATCCCATGGCCGCCCCGTTCGTTTTCACGTTCAACACCTCGAACGCGCCGGTCCCGTCCGTCACGCTACTTGCCCCGCAGGGAGGCGAGACCTGGGTGGCCGGCACGGAGCACGAGCTGCGCTGGACCGCCGGCGGGGGGACGGGAGAGCTGAACGTGTCGCTCTCCTACTCGACGGTTGGCCCGGGCGGGCCCTGGACGCCCATCGCGGACAACGAGACCAACGACGGGAGCTTCAACTGGACGGTCCCGGACGCCCCCTCGGCGAACTGCTTCATCACTGCCACGGCCTCGGACGGTTTCTCCCCGCCGAAGACCGCCTCGGACCAAAACGACGCCCCGTTCACAATCAAGGAGGCGCCCGTCCCTCTATCGGTCAACGTCACCTCGCCGGCGGGCGGGGAGACCTGGCTCGCCGGGAGCGCCCAGAACATCAGCTGGAGCTCGTCGGGCGGGAACGGCAACCGCACCGTCCTGGTCGAGTCCTCCACGCTGTCGCCCGACGGCCCCTGGACGGCCCTCGAGACCGGCGGCCCCGACGACGGCTCGCTCGAGTGGACCGTCCCCAACACGCCGTCCCGGACCTGTTATGTCCGGGTCACGGCCACCGACAGCTACGACCCGCCCCAGACCGCCAACGACACCTCCCCCGCGTTCGTCATCAAGGCGGCCCCGGTCCCGCTGGGCATAACGCTCAACTCGCCCAACGGGGGCGAGAACTGGACCGTCGGGACGGTCCACAGCATAACCTGGGCCTCTTCGGGCGGGAACGGCGAAAAGCGCGTCGGTATAAGGTTCTCCCAAAACGGGACAGCGGGCCCCTGGACAGACATAGCCGCGAACGGGACGGACGACGGCGTCCACAGCTGGACCGTGCCGAACCTGACGACCGAGGCGGCGCTCATCGAGGTGTCCGTCACGGACAGCTACGACCCGCCCCAGAGCGCCTCGGACCAAAGCAACGCTGTTTTCCGCATCTCAAGGCCGGCCCCGCCGGCGGACACCTTCAGGCCGGTCGTGGCCATCAACGAACCGGCCCGCAACGCCGAGGTCAACGGCACTGTCCCCGTCAACGCCGGGGCGACCGACAACGTCGGCGTGGTCCGTATGACGCTTCTCATCGACGGCGTGGAGGCCGCCAACTCCACCAACGGGTCCATCACCTTCTTGTGGGCGACCACCCGGTCGATGGAGGGAGTGCACACGATAACCGCCCGGGCCTGGGACGCCGCGGGCAACGAGGGCAACGCCTCGGTGACCGTGACGGTGAAGTTCCCGGAGGTGGCAAAACCCAAGCCCCCGGCAAAGACGGAAAAGTCGTTCCTGGAGAGCTACTGGTGGGTTCTTGCGGCGATGGCCGCGTTCATCGCCATGGCCGTCGTGGTCGCTGTCCTCATGCGCCGCAAGCCCCCGGAGCCCATCGGGCAGATGGCGCCGGAGCAGCCGGCGCCCCCGCAGGCCATGCCCGGGCAGGTGCCGGGCGCGATGCCGCCGCAGTGACGACGGGTGAACGGGCGGGCGCCCTCGAGTGGACGAGTGCATGAGTGTACGAGTGAACGAGGGGAACAGTGGTTTCCGGTCGCACATGTTCACTCGCAGCCTCGCCTACTCGTCCACTCGCCCGCTCAGCCGCTCGTACAGCCGCCCTCGCGCCCCTGCCAGTGCCCCTTTTGCTCTAAAAGTGGTCATGACCACCAATAGTATATAAGAAGCTTTATTTAAAACACGAGAATGATGAGCAGAACGCGGTCGGTCGAGGAATTGAAATGCAATCCGAAGAATGTCCGCTTCGAACATCTTTGCAATATCGTCCAGAAGTTCGGTTTTCGATTCAGGGGAGGGAAGGGGAGCCACAGGATCTTCGTCCGTGAGGGAGTGGAAGAGATGCTGAACCTCCAAAATGAGGGCGGAAAGGCAAAACCTTATCAAGTCCGGCAATTCATCAAGATTGTTGAAAAATACAACCTGCAGGAGGTTGAGCCGGATGCATAGGTACTCGATCGAGATTCAATACAGTGAGGAGGACGAGGGTTTTATCGCCGTCGCCCCTGAACTCCCCGGCTGTTCCGCGTTCGGGAAGACGGAGGAGCTGGCCCTCCGCGAGCTCAAGGTCGCCATGGACCTGTGGCTGCGCACCGCCATGAAGGAGGGCCGCCGGATTCCGGTCGCTTCCGGCAAGGGCGCCCCCGTGAAAGCCGCCCCCGCCGGACGGAAGCGGAACGGGCGGATCTCGCAGGCTGGCTGAGCAGCGGACCGTTGAGGATCGAACCCGGTGGGACACATGATGGAACCGAGGAACGGAAGCGGCCTTCAAGGCCGGACCGGCCCGGTCGACGGTTCGGGCTACCGCTGCGCCAGGTGCGGCAAGAGGCTTTCTTTCGCGACCGATACGAGCGATATCCAGACGCCCGAAAAGGCGAACCGGTACCCGCGCCTGCACCGCGGGAAGATGTATTGCTACCCTTGCTGGTGCGGCTTTTCGCGCAACCGCCGGAACGCCGCCAGGCTGGCGGGGGAACCTGTCGATTGGTGAACGGGTAAACCGGAAAACCGGGGGACGATGCTGCGTGGCCGTTTCACCGGTTTACCGGTTTACCGGCTTACCGGTTTACCCCTCATTCACCGCGGCCGTCTCCGTATCACCAGCGCGCCGATGACCGTGCCGATGACGACGACCACGAGGGCCATCGCGAGGAGCGGGTCCGTGCCCGGCTGGACTGCGACCGGGACCGAGGTCTTCGCGGTCATGTCCCGGTACACGACCTCGTTGCCGGACAGGTCCGTGGCCTTGACGCGGTAGTGGTAGGTCTTCCCCTCGGAGAGGTTGGTCAGGACCACGCTGTGTATCCGGCCCGGCCGGGTGGAGGCGGCGACCTTGCCGTAGGACAGGCCGGCGCCGTACTCGACCACGCACGTGGTCTTTTCGTTGGTGTAGATCGTCACGACGATTGACTTCGTCTTGGTCTTCGAGGGGAACGTGCCCGTCACGTTCGGGGCCGCCCGGTCCACGGCGTCGAACGCCCGGCGGCCGCTGAAGAGGGGCGTCCGCTTTCCGTCCAGGTCGGCAAAGTAGGTGTAGGCCACCGAGTGGATGCCCGTTGACTCCGTGGACGGGAACGGCAGGGAGAATGTGCCCCGGTTCTCGCCGGCCGAGAGGTTCCAGGGCCTCTCGACGGAGCTGACCTCGTTGCCCGCCGGGTCGATGATCGTCCCGTTGATCGACCCTTGGAGCGCCAGGTTGGAATCGGCGTCTATTGTTATTTCGACCTTCGCTCCGACGTCTAACGTGGCCGACTGGAGCCGGCTCCCGGTCGCCCGCGCCGAGTAGCCGTCAACGTCGATGGGGTAGCTGCCCCGGAAGCTTCCGAGGACATAGGTCACGAAATAGGTCCCGGACCTCAGTTTGGGTATCGGGATGCTCAGGCTCTTGGTGGCCGCTATATCGACGGTCGTGTTGAACCAGTCCGTCGTTATCGTCGCCCTGCCTGAGGAGGTCGTCTCCAGTGTCACGGCGGCCGTCTCGCCCATCTTGTAGAGCTGCCTGTCGGTGTAGAGCAGGAGGTCCCCGGCCGGCTTGACGAAAATGTACATCGAATTGATATAGAGCGACCGGCCCGAGGCGAAGTAGACCGAATAGAAGAGGCGCTCGAGGGAGGCGTTCTTCACCGGGACCTGGAAGGTCAATGTCGCGTTGCCCATCGCCGAGAGGTTGAAAGGCGCGGACATGTCGTAGTCGCCGTACTTCACCCGCGAGAAGAACTGCCCGTCGAAGTTCTTGAGGTTGGCGATTGACAGTTTGACCGTCGCCGTGTCCCCGGCCAGGTACATGCGCTTGTCGAGCGAGGCCGAAACATCGAGCTTCATCCCGACGACGGTGATGTTCTGCTCGTAGGTCCTGCCCAGCACGGTGTAGTAGGCCTTGTACCGCTTCTCCTCGAGGTCGTCCGGCACCATGAACTGGAACCTGACCACATCCTCCGAGCCGGGGAGGATGAAGGCCGTTCCCATCTCGTCGAGCATGCCCGGAACGCTCAGATTGACCTCGGCCTCGCCGAGGAGGTCGCCGATGTTGCGCACGAGGACGTCGAGCGTGGCCACGTCCCCGCTGAAGAAGCGCGGGTGCTGCGGCAGCGTGATGAGCTCGAACTCGGCCGGCCAGGGCGTGAAATTGCCGGAGCGGTCCAAAAGGAGTTTGCGGACCGCGGTCCGGTCCTTGAACACGGTGACGCCGCCGTCGAACGTCTTGAAGCCGTCGGCGTTGACCGTTATGGCGTAGCTGCGCGTGGGCAGCTCCGCCGAGAACGAGCCGTTGGCGTCCGCCGTCAGATCGAACGACAGGGGCTCCGGCCAGCCGCAGTAGAGCTTTACCTGAGCCCCCGGGATGGTCCGGTTGCCGGATTTGTCCACGACCGTGCCGGAGAAACGGCCGGTGCCGTTGAGAAGCGTGAGCCAGAAGTCCATCTTCGTGGTCCGGATGAGGGGCACCTGGACCTGCATCGACCTGGTCTCGTAGCCGTCGGCCGAAACGACCAGCGCGTTCAGGCCGGCCGGGAGCGTCAGCGCATAGGTGCCGTTCTCGTCGGCCGAGGCGGTCCGGCCTCCCATCTTGAACGTGGCGTTGACCGGGAGACCGGTCGAAAGGTCCAGGACGCGCCCGGCGATGGTCCCGGTCGAGGGGGCCGGAACGGGCGTCACATGGAGGTCGAGCCAAGACCGCGTCCCGCGGTAGACGGCGACGCCGGGCATCCTGCTGCTGGTGTCCCATCCGGTGTAAGCGGCGTTGTCCCGGACCAGGAGCCGATTGACGCCCGCGTAGTATGTGAACGAGTAGCTCCCGTTTTCGTCGGTCACGGCGCGGTCCCAGCCGTCGTACCAGATGCCGACGCCGGCCGCCGGCCTGCCCGTCACGACGTCATAGGCGGTGCCCGAAAGCGTCCCCTTGCGCGGCATCATGTAGAAGTCCATGACCGATGTCCTGCCGCGGTAGAACGCGATGCCGGCCGGCTGGTTGTAGGTGTCTATCTCGTCGTGGTCGTCCGTCCCGCGCACGAGCATGCGGTTCACGCCCCGGTAGTACCGGAACGAGTAGGTGCCGTTCTCGTCGGTCCGGACGCGGTCCCAGCCGTCATACCATATCGAGATGCCGATGACCGGCTGCCCGGACACCGCGTCGCGGACGGTGCCCGTCAGGTCCCCCTTGCGCGGCGCCATCCAGAAGTCCATGACCGATGTCCTGCCGCGGTAGAACGCGATGCCGGCGGGCTGGTTGTAGGTGTCGATCTCGTCGTAATCGTCCGTCCCGCGGACGAACATGCGGTTCACGCCCCGGTAGTACCGGAACGAGTAGGTGCCGTTCTCGTCGGTCCGGACGCGGTCCCAGCCGTCATACCATATCGTGATGCCGATGACCGGCTGCCCGGACACCGCGTCGCGGACGGTGCCCGTCAGGTTCCCCTTGCGCGGCGCCATCCAGAAGTCCATGACCGATGTCCTTCCCCGGTAGACGGCGATGCCCGCGGGCATGTTCAGAGTGTCTATCTCGTCGTAGTCGTCCGTCCCGCGCAAGAGGAGCCGGTACACGCCCCAATAATACGTGAAGGAGAATGTGCCGTTCTGGTCGGTCGTCGTCCGGTCCCAGCCGTCGTACCATAGAACTATGCCGGGTGCGGGCTCTCCGGACACGAGGTCGCGGACGGTCCCCGACAGGGCGCCCTTGCGGGGGTCCATGTATATGTCCAGGATCGCTGTCCTGCCCCTGTAGACCGTTATTCCTGCGGGCTGGGAGAGCGTGTCCAACTCGTCGTGGTCGTCCGTCCCGCGCACGAGCAGGCGCTTCTCGCCCTGGTAGTACCTGAACGAGTACGTGCCGTTGGCATCCGTGGTCACGCGGTCCCAGCCGTCGTACCAGATCCTTATGCCGGGTATCGGCTTTCCGGAGACCACGTCGTAGATAGTCCCGGCGAGGTCGCCCTTCCTAGGGGCCATGTGGAAGTCGAGGGTGTTGTTCTTCCCCGGGTAGACCGCGACGCCCGAAAAGCCGATGGTGTCGAATCCATCATGGTCGTCGGTCCCCCTGAGAAAGAGCCGGTACACGCCGGCCGGATAGGGGAACGCATACGATCCGTTCTGGTCCGTCGTGGTCCGGTCCCACCCGTCCAGCCAGACCGTGATTCCTGGAACCGGCTGGCCCGACACGAGGTCGTAGACATGGCCGGTCAGGTTGCCCATGCCGTTCTGCGGGGTGTAGCTGGTGGGCCAAAGAAGGAACGTCTGCGGACCGGTGCGGGCGGTGACGTGGATGGTCGTCGCCAGCGGGCGGTAGCCCGTCTTGGTGAACGCGATGTTGTGGAGGCCCGTCGAGAGGGTTGCCGAGAACCCGCCCGCGGCATCCGTCTGGGTGACGGGCTGGCCGTCGATCTCGACGCCGGCCGCCGAGACGGCCGAGTTGTCGGAGAGGTCCCTCAAGGTGCCCGTCACCGTCCTTGTGTTCGGGGTGAGCCAGAAGTCGTACTCCGAGGCGCGACCGCCGAGATGGAAGCCGGTGGTGAGGTTGTCGTATCCGGGAAGCGAGAGCGTCACGGAGTGGAAGCCGGTGGCCAGGCCCCGCGAATACCGGCCGTTGGCGTCGGTGGAGGCCGGCAGCGAGCCGTCGAAGACCATCTGGACGCCGGCAAGCGGCGTCCCGTACACAAGGTCGTGCACGGTCCCGTTGGCGAAGCTCAGGTTGAACGCCGGGGGCGTCAGGTAGAAGTCGTAGTCCGAGCTTCTGACGGCGACGTGGATGCCGGTGGCGAGCGTCGTGTAGCTCTTCTCGCCCACGGTCACCGAGTGGAAGCCCGTTGGCAGGGACATCGTGTAGCGCCCCGAGCCGTCCGTCGTCGTGTTGCGCGTCCCGTCGAAGCTCACGGAGGCGCCGGTTATCGGGAACTCGTGGATGAGGTCCCGGACCGTGCCGTGTATGGTCGTCGTGAGCGGCATGAGGAAGAAGTCGTACGGCGAGCTTTGGGGTGCGACGTGGATGCCGGTCAGGACCGGCTGGTATCCGGTCAGGTTCACCAGCACCGAGTGGTAGCCGGTGTCGAGGGGGGCCGTGTAGGCGCCGCTACCATCCGTGGTCACGTTGACCCGCCCGTCAAAGCTCAGCTCGACGCCCGGAAGCGGCGCATCGAAAACCTGGTCGCGCACCGTGCCGGTCACGGTCCGCGTCAGCGGCTCAAGCCAGAAGTCGTAATCCGAGCTTCTCCCGGCGAGGTGGAAGCCGGTGGTGAGGTTCCCGTAGCCGGGGGCCGAGAGAACCACGCTGTGGAACCCGACAGGCAGGAGGGTCCGGTAGCGCCCCCCTTCGTCGGTCGTGACGGGCCCGGCGCCGTCGAACGACAGGGAGGCGCCGGCGATGACCGTGTCGTACACGAGGTCCCGGACGACGCCCGTGGTCCAGTTCTGCGTCGGGTGCAGGAAGAAGTCGCGGACGGCGGCCCGGTAGGAGACCAGTATCCCGTCGCTTGCCGAAGTGTAGGATGGCGCGGCGACCGCCACGGTGTGGTAGCCCGCCACGAGGGGCGCCCGGTACATGCCCTGCGCGTCCGTGGCGGCGGCGGCCTTGCCGTCGAAGACCAGCCGGGCTCCCGCGACGGGCGTCCCGTACACGATGTCGAGCACCCGGCCGGTCTGGATGGCCGCCTCGAAATAGATGTCCAGCTCCGTCACCCGCCCGGAGAACACGGTCGTCTCCGTCTCGCCCGAGTACAAGTCGTCGTAGAGGGCCGCCACCCGCGAGACGCCCGCGGGCAGGAGCATCGAGTACCGTCCTTCGGCGTCCGCGTCGGCGATTATCTGGTTGGAGGAGAGGTTGAACACCACGCCCGCCCCGCCGATGCCCTGCCCGTCGAGGAGCGTGAGGACGCGGCCCTGGATGCCCTGGTCTCCGAGCGTGAGGTTGCGGTTCCCGCCCGGAGTGGTCGCGAGGTCCCGCGTGTTGTTCGAAAGCGGCCTGACCGGGACCGTTGCCCGGGCCTTGTTGAAGCCGTCGGGGCTGATAACCATCCGGTAACAGGCGCCGGGGACATCGGCCGTGTAGTTGCCGGAGGCGTCCGAGCGGACCGTGAAGGTCGTCCAGGAGCCCTCGAGCCGCACCTCGGCGTTGGGTATCGAATAGTTGGAGACGAGGTCGTACACCTTGCCGGCGAGGGTGCCGTTGGCGCCCAGGTAGAAGAGGCGCGTCGAGCCCGCTCCCCGGTTGCTGTACGATTCGACCTTTGCCGAGAGCAGGAGGTAGCCGGACATCGCCGTCTCCGGTATCGTGAGGTTGAACGTCGATGTGGAGGAGGCGCCGGCGCGCACGGTCTGCGGGAGCTCCTGCGAGGCCAGTGGGCCGTTCATCTCGTCATACAGCGCGACGGTCGTCCGGGCGGCGAGGTCCGTGTTGGAGCCAACCTTCACCGAGGCGCGCACGGTGCCGTTCAGGCCGTAGCTGTCCGCGTCGGCCGACACCTCCACGTTTATCGAGGGCTGCGTCCCCCGGACGCCCTTGGAGGCGACGCCGAGCTGGCGCCCGTTCTCGTCGTAGAACCAGGCCCACATTCGGCCCGAGCCGGCGTCGCGGCGGGTCCAGTTCACGTCGACCTTTCCGTTCGGGGGCAGCGTGACCGTCGTCTGGTCCAGAATCTGGTGCGTCCAGTCGAACTTGACGGTGATGTTCTTCGTTTCGTTGTCGTAGTTGTAGATATGGACGGTGAAATTGGCGTCCGAGCCGATGAGCACGTACTCCGACTCGGTCGTTATGTCGAACCCCACCCCCGAGAAATGATAGGAAAAGCCCCCGGGGGTCGCCTTGTACTTCGAGACGGCGAACCGCTCGGCGTCGAAGGCCTGGCGCAGGAGCGCGCCGGTGGCGTTGTACAGCGCGTAGTCGAGCCACCAGATGCCAGATTTCTGCTCGGCGCCGACGGCCCAGTTGGCGGAGCCGGTGGAATTCCTTGCGATGCTGACGGACTGCTCGGCGGTGGCGGCGATGTTGCGGTCGGGGTCGATGGCGGTGAACACCGCCTTCGTGGCCGTCGAGTTGCCGGGATTTGCGAGGCTGATGTTCAGGGATACCGCACCGGTCCCGACGGCGAACTCGGGCAGGTCGGCGGGCGCGACGGCCCAGGCCACGAGGTCGCGCAAAAGCTTCTTGCCGGACGCCGAGGCGGCGTGGTTGTCGTAGGCCCAGTCCTCGTAGGCCGAGGTGGCGACGACGCGGCCTTTACCGTGCGGGTACATGAGCATGGCCGGCTGGGCGTTCTTCGTTCTTGAAAGGACGATGGTGCTGTCCGCCGGCCAGCCGGTGAAGTAGCCGTCGACATTGAGGCTGAGGGCCGGCGAGTCCTGGCCGGAAAGGAACGGGACGTAGGTGGTGATGCCCACGGAATTGTACTGGCAGCTCTGGTCCTCTATCCAGCCGTAGCCGGAGAGGCCGCCCGGGACGCTGCCGTATTCGGTGCCGTGCTGCTGGGCCAGGACGACGAGCGTCCCGCCGTTTCGCACGAAACGGTCCAGCTTCGAGCGCAGGTTCTCGGAGCCGTCGAGGCCGTAGAGCCCGCCCGACGGGATGATGAGCACGGAGCAGCCGGCCAGGGTCCCGTTTTCGAAGTTGGCGTCCACCCAGAGCACCGGCTCGTTGTTCTCGGCCATCATCCTCCCGCAGGATTGCCAGAATCCGTTCTGGAGCACCGCCACGCGGGGCAGCTTGAGGATGTCGTCGATGCCGGCCCGGTACGATTCCATTATGGAATATACGAACGACGGCTCCTCCTCGAACGCCTTCTTCACGGCGCGCATCGAGAACGGCCGGACCGTCGTGTCGGGGATCTTCTTGCCGATGTCGATGCCGAGGTCCTTCTGGGTGATGGTCAGCGTGTACTTGTCCATCGCGTCCAGGGCCTTTTCGGGCAACCCGGCGACAAACTCCTCGTAGCCCATCGTGAAATGGTCGTAGAGCTGGCTCGATATGTACCACACCTCCGAGCGCCAGTTCGGGACCATGTTCTCCGTCACGTTCCGGTCCATCGTCCGGATCTGCTCCATCTCCCGGATGATGTCCGGGTCGTTGCGCATCTGCGCCAGCCGCTCGTAGGCGTTGAAAAGGCTCCGCTCGCGAGTGACCTGGAATGTCGAGACGTCCTGGTTGTCGTCCGGGTGGTCTCCCGCCGGGTTCGACGGGGGTTTCTGGGGCGGCTTCACGGGGGGCTTCGGGGGCTTGACTGGGGGCTTTGTCGGCGGCTTCTCGGGCGGCTTCGCCGGCGGCTTCGGGGGGAACCAGCCGTTCCAGACCCACTGGATGAAGCCCACCGTCTGATTTCCGAACTCGTGGAGCGAGTTGCCGGCGTTGGAGAGCATGTCGTTTTGGGCCTTTTGGGTGTTCTGGGCGACGTAGGCGTCGAACTTCATCTTGACCTCGAGCCCGGCGGCCATGTAGCCGTAGTTGCCCTTCCAGTGGTCCACGCATTCCTTCCCCATGTCGAGGGGCATTGGGTTCTTCTGGACGGCCTCGAAGAGCCTGTTGGGGAGGGTGTAGGGATTCTGGGTCAGCATGTCCTTGACCTCGCCCGGGGTGAACCCCTGGCCCCTCATCTGCTGGTACCAGTTGGAGGCGCGCTCCTGCTGGGCGCTCATGGCCATCTCGCCGAAGTAGATGCCGGTGTCCCGGGCGAATGTGAGCCAGCCAAGCTTCGGGTTTATCGCGTCCACGCCCTTGTCCTGTATGTAGGCCAGGGCGTCGTTCATCATCCCGTCGGTGTCGCCGTTGTTCATGTGCTGGAGGAAGTTGGCGCCGTTGGATATCTCCGAGCCATTGGGGACGCCCGGGGGCAGGGACGGGACCGGATAGGTCTGCATCTTGGCGTCGGCGCCGTCCTGCACGAAAGTGCTGAAACCGGTCAGGACCATCAAGCCCACGGCGAGGACGCTTGCCAGCCTTTGCATAGTACTCGTCATGCATCATACCCCGATTGCATCGTACCGGTGTCGGCGGATTCCGACACGACCGAACGGGGATGTCATTATTTAACTATTATGAACATCCAAAATCGTTCCACACCGGACATTGCACGCCATTCCGAACGGCGCCCGGGCGCAGGTGACTACAAAGGGCCTGTTTTGTAGTCACCCGCGGACCGCCTGCGCCCCCTCTTCACGCACAGGGTGACGGCGTCGTCGTCCGGGTCGTGCCCCGGCAGGAAGCAGTGCAGGTGAAGCACTTCGAGTTCGGGGTTCCGTTGGGCGGCCTCGAGGAAATCGCCGGCCGACCGGAAGGCGGTGTTGTCGAAAACGGCGAGCCCTCCGGGCCGGAGCATGATTCCTATCGGGACCAGCGTGGGCGTGTAGAGCTCCTTGTCGATGTCGTTGAAGACCAGGTCGTATTTGCGGCGGCGGGCGTGGTCGCCCAGCCACCCCAGGGCGTCACCGACGACGACCTCAACGGTCCCATCGAGGCGCGCCTCGGCGAGGTTCCTGCGCGCCTTTGCGGCCGTCCCGGCGTCCCACTCGAGGCTCGTGACCTTCCCGCCGGCGGGCGCCACGGCCCGGGCCAGCCAGATGGTGCTGTAGCCGATGGAGGTCCCGAGCTCCAGGACGCGCTTTGCGCCCGTGGCTCTCGCCAGAAGGTACAGCAGCTTGCCCATGGCCGGGCCGACGATGGGTATGTTCTTGCGGGCGGCCTCCCTCTCGAGCCGGCGGAGCAGGGGGTCATTGTGGCTGGCGTACTTCCTGAAGTGCTCCGGGCCGTATGTCCGCTGGGGTCTCTGGGGGCGTGGCATGCGCGTCTTTAGGATTATCAAATAAATGAGCTTTGTCCGCAATCCGGCGCGGAAGCCGCACCCGGGGCACTCCCGGGAGGTTGGTAGGATTCCCTTCCGGAAATGATATAAACCGGGAAAGGCCAAGATAGTGCCGGAGCCGTTCCCATGCCGACCGGACGCCTGCCCTGGAAAGGGTTGACCGCCCCGTTCATCGCCGCCGCCATGGTGCTCCTCCTGGCGCCCTCCGTGGTTCCCCCGGCCGGGGGCTGGGAGACGCAGACCAGGTGGGACGGGGGGATTGGGGGATTCACAATCGATTCCGACCTGGTCACCGGCGGCAGGTGGGATTACAACTTCAGCCTGCCGCGCAACTCGGAGGTGCGCATAGCGACGATGCGCGTCGAGGGCCGGCCGTACATCATGGACCCGGGAGAGGACTTTCAGACGCTGCACTGGCCCCGGAACCCCTCGTTGGACCTCTTGGGGGATGGGACCCCCGACTGGGAGTTCCCGGGAACCATGGGCCTCCAGCAGGACCTGGCACCCAACATCACCGAACTGGCCCTGCGCTGGGAGAGCTTCGGGCTGACAAAGCACCTGGACATCAAGATTCCAAAGAGCACGGTCAACGAGTTCTCGTTGTCGATCTCAAACCAGCAGACCTCAAAATACGCCTACTCGATGTCCGTAGGGGACCGGACGGTCTGGCAGAGGGAGAGCCTGAACTTCTCGTACAACCAGACGGCCTTTACCAAGGAAACCCTCAATTATATCACGACCGCGGACATCAACGGCGACCCGTGGCCTGACCTCGTCGGGTGCGGGGCCAACGGCAAGGTCTACGTCTCCCGCAGCATCAACGGCAGGTTCGGCAACGCCACGGTCATCGACTGCCAGGTGCCTTCGGCCGAGAAAGACATGCTCATGGTCGCCGCCGGCGACCTGGACGGCAATCCGGGCCTCGACCTGGCCGCCGCCTGCGCCGACGGTAATATCTACATACTGCTGAACCAGGGCGGGGCCGGGCTTTTCGGCAGCGCGGCCGCCATCGAATCGGGTGTGGCGAGCCGCATGGCCAGCGTGTGCGTAGAAGACGTCGACGTCGACGGCTTCAACGACGTCGTGGCCGGCAATCTGAACGGTAAGTTCTATGTATTCTTCAACGCGGGCGGCGCCCAGTTCGACACCTCCGGCGGCCCCGGCTCGGCCGCGTTCAAGGTCGTCAATGCAGGTTCAGGTCAGATGAACGGAGTCCGTGTAGCGGACATCAACCAGGACACGTGGCCCGACCTGGTCGGGGCATGCGCGAACCGGCAGTATTATGTTGTCTTCAGCCTGGACGCTCGGGACTTCGACAACGCCTATCCGGTCGTCACCGGCGCCCTCCGGGACATGGTGTCCGTGGACGCCGTGGATATCGACAAGGACGGAGACTTCGACCTGGTCGGCGCCAGCCTTGACGGCAAGATGTACATCTGCGTCAACCTGGGCAACGCCCAAGGTCAGAACCCGGCCGATTTCGACACCCAGCCCGGGCACATCGTCAAGATAGCCTGCGAGAGCGGGACCGACAGCCTGCGCACCTCGGTCGTGAAGGATGTCAACGGCGACGAGTGGCCGGACATCGTGGCCCTCGGCACCGGCAACAGCGGGCAGGTCCACGTCATTCTCAATGACGCCTTCGGTATGTACCCGGACGCAAACCATCAAAGGCCGTTCTCCGCCGGGCAGAGCTCGAAGGGCATCGCCGCCGCGTCGCTGGTCCGGCAGGGATACGTCGATCTCGTGGCGGCGAACGGCAACCGCATTGACATATGGAAGAGCAACCAGGGCCCTTTCGGCGAGACGATTGGCGGCCCGGTTTTCGTGCAGGCCGCGCAGTCTTTCATCGACAACGCCACAACCGTTCCGGACAAGTACGGAAATCCGTGGGTGACGTTGAGGCTGGCCATTTATAGCCGGTATTCCGGCCAGCTCCACTTCTCCGACCTGTCCGTCAATTACACATACAATGCCCTGGTCGATTTCACATCGGCGCTCTCGGCCCACCTGAACAGGACGGCCGGCCCGGCCGAATCGCCGGTCGAATGCCCCGTGGTCTTCAGGATGGACAGCGCCGGCACGCTCGCTGTTTCGGAGTTGCACATTGAATCGCAGATAGGGTTGGTGGCCCTGATCGATTTCCCGTCCGAGGGCGCGGTCCTCTACAAGGACCGCTCATATACCCTGCAGGGCCGGTCCAACTACGACCCTGACGGCACGCTCTTCAACTACACCTGGACGGACCTGAGCTCGGGCCGCCTGCTCGGCTATGGCAGCCAGGTCAGCTACACGCCGAATATGCTGGGCAACCTGACCATCCAGCTGAGAACCCGAAATGATCTATCAGGCAAGGTGGTCGTCAGCACCGTCCACGTCCGCGTCGTCGAGGAGCCGGCGGCGAACCTCGCCGTCACCAAGGTGGTGGCCACGCCAGAAAGCCCCCGGCCCGGCGAGACCGTGTCCCTCAAGGTCACCATCAAGAACACCGGCAAGGTCAACGCCACGAATGTCGGCATCCAGGTATACCTTGACCGAGTCCGCGGCCTCCCGGTGGCTTCGGGCGTAATTCCGAGGGTGGACATGGCCCGGGCGGCCACCGTGAATGTGAGCTGGAAGGCCGGGGCGGCCGGGGCGCACGAGATAATTGTCGTGATAGCGCAGGCCGACCAGGCGTTCACGACCTCCGTCCAGCCGCACCAGGTTGGACTTGTGGTCAAGGAAAAGGATACCATCGACAAACCGGTCATCGCCTACGGGACTATTATAGGTCTCGGGGCCGCGGCGGCGGCCGTCGCCGCTTTCTTCCTGACCGAGATAGGCAAATACCTCGGCCTCTCGCTCTTCATGCCGCTCTACTCGAAGCTCCGGCCCGAGGAGGTGCTGGACAAGTTCATCCGGGGAAAGATCCTGGGATACATACGCGCCAACCCCGGCGCCCACTACAACCTCATCAAGCAGGACCTCGAATTGCACAACGGGACCCTCATCCACCACCTTGACACGCTGGAGCGCAACGGGTTCGTCCGCTCGGCCCGCGACGGGACCCTCAAGCGCTTCTTCCCCGGCGACGGGAAGGTGCCCGAGGGAAGGATCTACCTGAACCCGATACAGGAGTCCATGAGGCGCTATGTCGAGGCGAACCCGGGCGTTTCCCAGGCGGAACTCTCGCGAGGGCTCTTCATGGAGCCCCACATCGTCAAGTACCACGTCAAGGTCCTGCGGGACGCCGAATTGCTCCAGGCGGAGGAGGATGGCAACCGCACCAGGCTTTTCCTCAGGTAGCCCGGCAGTATTCCCCGGCGACTTTCATTTGCAAGCATATATCATAATAGCATATCTTTAAATGTGATGACATCCATTTCCGGGCTCGATTTGCATGAGCGGACACCAGTTATATAGAGCGCGTACGCTGATTGTGATGATACTGGCCGCGGCAATGGCAGTCCCCGGACTGCCGGTAATTGCCGATTCTCCATCCGAGGCAGGGGGCGCCGGGGCGCGGGCCGTGACCAACGACGCCAAGGACCTCATAATCCCCGACGGCGAGTTGCTCGAGCTCTCCGGCGCGCATATATACTCCCGCACGGCTCAGATCAACGGCACCCTCAAGGTGGCCCCGTACAACGGCGGCTCCGACGGCTCCGGGACCCTGTCCATAACCGCGCCCTGGATAATCGTCGGACCCAACGGCAAGGTCCTGGCCGACGGCCGGGGCTACGGCGGGGGCGGGGGCGGCTCCAACGACTACAACAACGTCGCCGGGGGCAAGGCGGGCACCGGCGGAAAGGGCGGGGAGGGACAGGGAGGCTACTGGGGGGGCCCGGTGACCTGGGCGGGCGGCGGCGGGGGCGGAAGCAACGGGGGGGCCGGCGGCAGCGGAGGCAACGCCGGAGAAACCGGGAAGGAGACCGCCGGAGGGAACGGCGGGAACCAGGTTTACGGATACAGCCAGGGCGGGGCGGGCGGCCAGGGCTTCGGCGGGGGCGGCGGGGGCGGAGGCGGCTACACCGCGGGCGGCGGCGGGGGCGGGGGCGGCGGCACCGGCGGGAAGGATGCGCCCTCCACCACCGGAGGCGACGGCGGAGGGCTGTACGCAGGCAAGGGCGGGCAGGGCACGAGCGGAAGCATCGGAAGCGGCCAGGCCGGGGGCAACGGCGGCTACATGGGCGCCGCGTCCAACGGCGACACCACCACGGATGCGAGCATAACGATGGGCAGCGGCGGGGGCGGGTGCGGCTCGTCCACCAGTGGAGGGGTCGGCGGTGGTGGCGGGGGAGGGGGCGCCGGCGGAGGGTCCGTGGCGCTCATCTCAACCGGCGACATGGACATGCTGGGCTCCGTCTCGAGCACGGGCGGCGGGGGCGGGATGACCGGAAACAACGCCGGCCAGGGCGGCGGCGGCGGCGCCGGGGGCGGTATCCTGCTGCAGGGCATCAAGCTGACAATAAGCGGCGCGGTGGACGCGCGCGGGCGCCAGACCAACACGCTTTCGGCCACGAACGGCGGAACGGTCAAGATATACTACGGCTTGGACGGAGGGATCGGCGGGAACATCCAGGGCGGGCGCGTGTACAAGAACGGCCGGCCCCTGATGGGCGAGCTCCTCACCCCTGCAAAGGACGCCGGCACGCTCCTGCGGCCGACGTTCACCTGGGAGAAGGCCGATGACCCCGAGAACGACAAGATCACCTACCACATCCAGGTGGCCGGCTCCTCGAACTTCGCCACGACCGTGATAGACGACGATGACATCCGTACCGAGTCCTACACGGCGGACCGGGACCTCATAGGCACCGAGTTCTTCTGGCGGGTCCGCGCCGGCGACGCCGCCGGCTGGGGCGCCTGGTCGGATACCTGGCGCTTCCTCACGGACATCACGCCGCCGACCTCCAGGGTGGAGGCGCTCCCGACCTACACGGCGGTGACGGACTTCACGGTCACTTGGGGCGGGAACGATGACTCCTCGGGGGTCTTTGGCTACACCATCATGGTCGCCGCGGGCAACCAGACCTTCAAGCCCTGGCTCAACGACACGCCGCTTCCGGCGGCGGTCTACCCGGGCAAGGACGGCACCAAGTATTCGTTCTACTCCATGGCCGTCGACCGCGCCGGGAACCGGGAGGCGGCGCACGCCACGGCCGACACCTACACCACCGTGGACGTCTCGCCCCCGGTCTCGGGTATGGTCGGGCTCTCGCCTTACCAGTCCTCCAAGAGGTTCGATGTCGCCTGGGGCGGAAAGGACGCCACCTCGGGCATCCAGCACTACGACGTCTACTACTCCGACAACAACGGCGAGTTCTCGCTGTGGCTCCAGCAGGTGGAGCGGACCTCGTCCCCGTTCGAGGGCAAGGAGTTCCACACCTACTCGTTCTACACCATCGCCACCGACCGGGCGGGCAATGTCGAGGGGCTTCCCGGGCCCGAGAGGATCTCCCGGACCATGGTCGACCTTTCCATGCCCCGGACCTCCATCTCGGTGGGCCAGCCGAGCTACGGCGAGAAGCCGACGTACATCACGCCCCTGACCCCGATGTATCTCGCCGGCCAGGACGCCGGCTCCGGGCTCAACACCACGGAGTTCAGCATCGACAGCCGGCCGCCCAGGGTATTCAAGGACCAGCTCACCGAGGCGAGCCCGGGCCTGCACAACATGATCTACTGGAGCACGGACCTCGCCGGCAACAGGGAGGCCGACAACGGGTTCCAGTTCTTCGTCGACGTCGACGTGCCCGTCACCACACCGGTGTTCACCGGCCCCAACTGGACCCTTGGCGACAAGACCTACATCTCGACCGCCACCCAGATAGAATTGCAATCGTCCGACCGCTCCAGCGGGCTCGCGCTTGTCGAGTACAACCTGGACAGCCGGGGGTTCAGCACCTACTCCAGGCCCTTCAAGTTCGACAGGTCAGGCTTCCACACGATCGTGTACAGGGGCGTGGACCGGGTGAACAACGTCGAGGCCGACAAGACCGTCAAGGTGATGGTGGACGGGACCGCGCCGGTCACGAAGGTCATGCCCGGGGCGACGACCTCCCGGACCACCCTCATCATCTCGCTGAACGCCACCGACGCCGAGAGCGGGGTGGCCGGCCTGTACTTCCGCATCACCCGCGCAGACGCGAAGCCCGGCGATTACGTGGCGGGGGCAGAGGCCGTGATAGAGGCGCTCGACGACCACAGCCTCGACGGGAACTACACCCTGCAGTACTACAGCGTCGACCAGGTGGGCAACACCGAGGCCGCCCGGACCATCAAGTACAAGATAGACACGGTCGCGTTCATCGACATCGGGTTCTCGGGCGAGCCCTCGGTCACCGAGTCGACGTTCGTCATCCAGGGCAAGGCCGAGCCCGGCTCCCGCGTGACCGTGAACGGCGTGCCGCTCCTCGTGGCCAAGGACGGGACGTTCACCCACCAGGTGGACCTCGCCTCCGGGCGCAACAAGGTCGAGTTCTCAGTGACGGACCCGGCCGGGAACACCGTCACGAAGACCGCCTACATCAAGTACGATCCCCCGCTGGTACAGGGGGGCACCCTCCTGCCGATAATCATACTGCTCGTGGTGGCAGCGGTCATAGTGGCCGGGGTATTCTTCCTTATGAGGAGGGGCCGGCCGGCCCGGGCGCCGGCAGCCGAGCAGAGGGTGGAGGCGCCGCCCGCGGCGCCCCCGCCCGTCCCGCCGCCGAAGTAGGGGTGTGGAATGGAAAGGGGCCCCGGCCTTGCAGGCCGGGGCCCGAAAGCGACGCGGTGGCCACGCTAGCCCATTGCCTGCAACTGCCGGTGCCGGAAACAGCCCACCAGATGGTCGTTGACCATCCCGGTGGCCTGCATGTGGGCATAGACTATGGTCGGCCCGACGAACGAGAAGCCCCGGTCCAGGAGGTCGGCGCTTATCCGGTCCGACAGGGCGGTGCGGGCCGGGAGCTCCCGGAGCGACCGGAACCGGTTGACGATGGGCTTCCCGCCGACGAACTTCCAGATGTAGCGGTCGAACGAGCCGGACTCCTCCTGGATGTCGAGGAACGCCCAGGCGTTGGTTATGGCCGACTCGATCTTGCGACGGTTGCGGATGATGCCCCGGTCGGCAAGCAGCCGCCGCATGTCGGTTCCGTCGTAGCGCGCCACCTTCCTCGGGTCGAAGCCGTCGAACGCCTTCCGGTAGCCCGGGCGCCTCTTGAGGATGGTGAGCCAGCTCAGGCCGGCCTGGGCGCCCTCGAGGACGAGGAACTCGAAGAGCTTCCGGTCGTCGTGGACCGGAACGCCCCACTCCTCGTCGTGGTACCGGATGTAGAGCGGGTCGGTGGTGCTCCAACCGCAGCGCTTGATCTCTGACATGTGGGGTAATGGTAGCAATTGGGTAATATTTAACAAGACGGGTAAACCGGTAAACCGGTAAGCCGGGGGACGGGGGGAAGCCTCTCCGATCCGTCGTCGTCCCACCGGTTTACCGGATTACCGGCTTACCGGCTTACCCGTTGCGAAAATTGTGAAGGAGTGGGCGCCCGCGCTGGGATTCGAACCCAGGTCTGGAACTCCGCAGGCTCCTAGGATATCCGTGCTACCCCACGCGGGCCCGAAACGGCCCAATGACGGGCGCGCATATAAAATTATGCGATGGGGGAAAGGCGGGCAGGCAGCAAGGCAGAGAGGTAGGGAGGCGAAAGGGGGAACGGCAGGAAGATAGGAAGGTAGCAAGGCAGTAAGGCAGGGAGGCAGAAAGGGGGAACGGCGGGCAGGGGCAACGTCGGCTCCCGCCGTCGTCCGTCCCTTGCTGCCTTCCTGCCTTCCTGCCTCCGGGATGATTACATTATGACTGTGACAGAGATTCTCTATCCTTTCCGGAGCTCAAAACACTATACTTATATACGTGCATCCGCAATCGGGAAAACCGGGGGCAGAACAGTGGAGAAGATGCAGGCGGTCGTCAAGGTCAAGGGACAGGAAGGCGGGACCGAGGTCCAGAAGGTCCCGGTGCCCGAGGTCGGGCAGGACGACGTCCTTATCAAGGTCGACGTGGCCTCGATATGCGGGACCGATGTCCACATCTACGAATGGAACGGCTGGGCCCAGAACCGCATCAAGCCGCCGCTGCTCTACGGGCACGAGTTCGCCGGGCACATCGTGAAAGTCGGGAGCAATGTCAAGAACGTCAAGGTCGACGATTACGTGTCGGGCGAGTGCCACATCGCCTGCGGCACGTGCTTCAACTGCAGGACGGGCCTGATGCACATCTGCGAGAACACGAAGATCTTCGGCGTCGACGTCCCCGGAATATTCGCCGAGTACGCGAAGATCCCGGCCATGAACTGCTGGAAGAACGACCCGAAGCTCAAGCCCGAGTGGGCCTCCATCCAGGACCCGCTGGGCAACGCCACCCACTCGCTTTTCAGGACCCAGGTCCCGACGAGGAACGTGGTCGTATTCGGCGTGGGGCCCATCGGCATGATGCAGGTGGGCATCGCCAAGATAGTCGGGGCCAAGCAGGTCATCGCAGTCGGGCGCAAGAACAAGTTCCGCACCGACCTGGCAAAGAAGATGGGCGCCGATTTCGCGATACTGTCCGCGGAGACGGACCCGGTCAAGTTCGTCAAGGACCACACGGACGGGCGGGGCGCCGACGTCGTGCTCGAGAACGCCGGCGACCCGGCGGGCGTCACCACGTGCCTCAAGATGCTCCGGCAGGGCGGCGAGCTCTCGCTCCTCGGGGTCTTCGGCGAGAACGCCAGCATCGACCTTTCCAAGGACGTGGTCTTCAAGTACGCCAACATCTACGGCATCAACGGCCGGCTGATGTGGGACACCTGGTACCGGATGGCCGGGCTGTTCAAGGCGGGGCTCAATATCGACCCGGTCATCACCCACAAGTTCCCCATGAGCGAGTTCGAAAAGGGCATGGCCGCGATGCGGGGCGGCAATTCGGGGAAGGTAGTGCTTTATCCGGGTAAATAGGGAGGCGGGAATATGGTCAGGGACGCTACGGGATTTTTGAAGGCGGAATACGAGGACTTGGTCAAGAAGAACTTCGACTGGAGGATCAGGACGCTGCAGGGCCCCTCCTCGCCCCACTGCAAGGTGGACGGCAAGGATGTCATCATGCTCTGCTCCAACAACTACCTCAACCTGAGCAACCACCCCAAGCTGGTCGAGGCGTCCATCAAGGCGGCCAAAAGCCACGGCGCCGGCTCCGGCTCCGTCCGGCCCATCGCGGGCAACATGGACCTGCACATAGAGCTTGAAAAGAAGATAGCCAAGTTCAAGCGGACCGAGGCGGCGCTCTACTACCAGACCGGGTTCGCGGCGAACGCCGGCCTCATACCCCAGCTCGTGGGCGAGGGCGACCTGCTCCTGACGGACGAGCTGAACCACGGCTCCATCATCGACGGCGTCCGGCTGACGAAGGCGGAGCGCGCCATCTATCCGCACTGCAACATGGAGAAGATGGAGGAGGCCCTGAAGAATGCGGAGAAGTACCGCCGCATCCTCATCATCACCGACGGAGTGTTCTCCATGGACGGCGACACCGCCCCGATGGACCAGATAGTGAAGATAGCCGACAAGTACGGCGCCATGACCTGGGTGGACGACGCCCACGGCGAGGGCGTGCTGGGCGGCGGGCGCGGCATCGGCAAGCACTTCAACGTCGAGGGCAAGATAACGGTCGAGATGGGCACGTTCTCGAAGGCGTTCGGCGTGGTCGGCGGGCTCGTTGCGGGCTCAAACGACCTTCGCAACTTCGCCCTGAACAAGTCCCGGACCTGGCTTTTGAGCGGCTCCGCGCCCCCGGCGACGGCCGCGGCGTGCATGGCGGCGCTCGATGTCGTCGAGCACGAGCCGGAGCACAACAAGCGGCTCTGGGACAACACCAACTACTTCAAGAAGGCCCTGAAGCAGATGGGCTACGACATCGGCAACTCGACGACGCCCATAACGCCCGCGATGTGCGGCGAGTCCGCCAAGGCGCAGGCCCTGAGCGTCGGGCTCTTCGAGGACGGCATATTCGCCTTCCCGATAGTGTTCCCCATGGTCGCCCGGGATAAGTCGCGCATCCGGACCATGATGAACGCCGGCCTCACGAATGAGGACTGCGACAAGGCGCTCTCCGCGTTCGAGAAGCACGGGAAGAAGCTCAAGATAATCTGAGCTTCTTCATATTTAATTACTCGGCGGGGCGTTTGCCCCGCCAAAGCGTTTTTTACCGTTCACGCCCATCCTGTTTCCCGTGAAGACCGTCGGCCTCGTCGTGAACCCGGTCGCCGGCATGGGCGGCCGCGTCGGCCTCAAGGGCACCGACGGCGTCGTGGACGAGGCGGTGAGGAGGGGGGCCGTGCCGGTGGCGCCCGGGAAGGCGGCGCTCATGCTCCGGGCACTGCGGGAGGCCCGCGACCTGTACGGCGCAAAGGTGGCTGTGAAGTGGAAGACGGCCGGGGGCCTCATGGGCCAGACGGAGCTCGAGGAGGCCGGCTGGGCGCTGGGCGAGTTCGAGGTGGTCTACCGGCCGCCCGAGCGCAGTTCGTCGGCGGACACGCGCGAGGCCTGCCGCGTGCTCGCGCTGGAGAAAGTGGACCTGATACTTTTCTGCGGCGGGGACGGGACCGCCCGCGACATATTCGAAACCGTGGGCGTGTCCGTGCCCATCCTCGGCATACCGTCAGGCGTCAAGATGCACTCCGGCGTCTTCGGCCTGAACCCGGTCATCGTGAGCGAGATAATGCAGGAGTTCCTCGACGGCCGGCTGGGGGACAGCCTCGTCGAGATAATGGACCTCGACGAGGACCTGTACCGCAAGGGCGAGTGGAAGGTGAAGCTCTTCGGCCAGGCGCGCACGCCCCACGAGCCCAACTACATCCAGGCCGGAAAGCTGATGATAGAGTCGGAGTCGGACGACGAGGTCAAGGAGGGCATCGCCGAGCACATGCTCGACAAGCTGGGGGCGATGGCCGACGCTCTCTGGATACTCGGCCCGGGCTCGACGCTCGAGACGATAGCGAAACGGCTCAACATCGAAAAGACGCTCCTCGGCGTGGACGCCGTGCTCGGCGGGCAGGTGGTTGCAAAGGACGCCGACGAGAGGACATTACTGGAGCTTCTCGAACGGCACCCGAAGGCCGTGCTGGTGCTGAGCCCCATCGGCGCCCAGGGCTTCGTCCTCGGGCGGGGAAACTTGCAGCTCAGCCCGGCTGTAATCCGGAAAATAGGCATCGACAACATCATCATCACCGCCACGCCCTCGAAGCTCGCGCGAACGCCGGTCCTGCGCGTGGACACCGGTGATGCGGACCTGGACCGTGAGCTCAACGGGAAGAGCTTCTTCGTCGTTACGGGATACCGGCAGGTGACGCTTCGTTCCATCAGCGCCGAGGGCGCGGGGACCGGCCCGAAAGCCCCCGGCCACTAGGACGAAAGGCAGTCATCCGCCCCGGTTGCCGAATGTCTCTTCGAGCCACACCCGTATCCCGTCCCGCACCGTTCCCACGCCGGCAAGGACCTGCGCGTCCGTGCCCCGAAACGACGACGGGTTCGGGAATGCCCGGTGCAGGACGTGCGCCCCGCCGGGGAATGCCGGGCACGATTCTCTGGCCCGGTCGCAGAGCGTGACCACGAAGTCGAATGTCCGGCCCCGGAACTCCTCGATGCTCTTCGACCGGGCCTTCGAGATGTCGATGCCGAGTTCGGAGAGCGACCGCACGACATATGGGTTGACGGGCTTCGGCTCGGTTCCGGCGCTGAACGCCTCGTACCGGCCGCCGTGGAACCGGCGCAGGAGCGCCTCGGCCATCTGCGAGCGCCCCGCGTTGTGGTTGCAGATGAACAACACCGTTTCCCGCGCCTTTCCCCCGTCCATAGTCGATCCCCGGCTCACCGCTCACTGCTCACCGCTCACCGCTCACGGCTCACGGAGCCCGTTCCGGCTCACCGCTCACCGCTCACGGCTCACGGAGCCCGTTCCGGCTCACCGCTCACGGTTCACGGCATCAATCGTCGGAAGGAACCGCTATCGAGCATTTCTCGTCCAGCTCCAGGTCCTCGAAGGCGGTCGGGACGCTCTTTTTAAGGAGCTTGAGTATCTCCCCGCAGACCTGCCGTATCTCCCACTGAACGGCCGGCCGGCAACGGAGCTCTATTATGTGCCGCCACTCGCGCAGATTGCCCGAGACGATTATCTGCGCCTCCACGGCGTTGGGCAGAACGTAGCGCGCGTCCTCGTTGCGGACGCCCATCGCCTGCAATCCGGCGTAGGTCTTGCGGGCCGACTCCATCTGGGCCGTGAAGAGGGCGTGGGCCTCCGGGCTTTTCCGGATGCTTTCGGGCACAACGTATTGAAAATCCTTCTCGTTCACGTACCTCTGCGACTGCTGGGTGAACGAGCAGAGCCGGTGGCGCACGAGCTGGTGCGTCATCGCCCGGGAGGCGCCCGTTATCCGGAACGTGGCGCTGGCATGCTCCAAAACGGAGTAGTGCCTGTTTTTCAGGAGCATGCGGATGAACCGTTTCTCAGACCCATCGCCCTTCTTCGCGAACGATAAATAGGCGGTCCGGCCCGCCTCCTCTATCAGCTTCTCGGCGCCGGGCGTGATAACTAGGAGCTCCACTTTCATCCTGTGTCCACCATAAAAGGGCATCACCCTAGGATTATAAATATGGTGATGTATCTCGGTGCTCAGGCGAATCGGGGGCGATGCCATGGCGATAATCGAGGCAAAGGGCGTGGTCAAGACCTACGACACCGGAAAGATAAAGGTCGAGGCCCTCAAGGGCGTCGATTTCTCGGTCGAAAAGGGCGAGATGATGGCCATCATGGGCCCGTCCGGGTGCGGCAAGACCACCATGCTTAACTGTCTCTCAGGTCTGGACGACCTGACCGCCGGCCGGGTGCTCCTCGAGGGCAAGGACGTCCACGCCATGAAGGACGATGAGCGGACGACCTACCGGGCTCAGAAGATGGGCTTCATATTCCAGAACTTCAACCTCCTGCCGGTGCTCACGGCGGCGGAGAACGTCGAGCTGCCGCTTCTGCTCGTGGGCGTGGACTCGAAGCAGGCCCGGGAGAAGGCCCACAAGGCGCTGGCGCTGGTCGGCATGGAGGACCGCAGGGACCACAAGCCGGCCGAGCTTTCCGGGGGCCAGCAGCAGCGCGTCACGATCGCTCGAAGCCTCGTCAACGAGCCGGCCATCGTCTGGGCCGACGAGCCTACGGGGAACCTTGACACGGAAAAAAGCGCCGAGGTCATCGAGCTCATGCAAAAGCTCAACAAGGAGAAGGGGCTCACTTTCGTCATTGTGACGCACGACCCGGGCGTGGGCAAAAAGTGCGGCCGCATAATAGAGATGCGGAACGGCCTCATTGTCGGCGAGACGCGCAACTGAGCGGTGAGGGAAATGGACGGACTGCTGTTCCTCCTTCTCCTGGGCGTTCTGGCCATCGCCCTCTCGGTGGCGGTGCTGGCGCTCGCAAGCCGCGTCATATTCAAGATGGCCGCCCGGAACTTCGCACGGCGGAAGGCCCAGAGCGCCATCGTCGTGGCGGGCCTCATGATAGGGACCGCCATCATCTCCGCCTCGCTCGTCGTGGGCGACACGATGCGCTACATATTCGTGAACCAGACCTACCACGACCTGGGCGAGACCGACGAGCAGATCTTCGGGACGAGCCAGTTCGGGACGAGCACCTGGTTTTCGGAGAATGTCTACGTCTCGATGAGGGAGAACCTTTCAAAGGTCGAGGGCATCCAGGCCGTCGTCCCGGCGATAACCGAATCCGTCTCGGTCATGAATGCCCGGGAGAATCTTTCCGAGCCCTCGGTGACCTTGGCGGCCTACGATTCCGCGATAATGAGAGCCACGGTGTTCGGCGACCTGGACGGGAAGGGCCTCTACACCGACCGGCTGGGACCAAACGAGCTCTTCCTGAACACACTCACCGCCGATGCCCTGGAGGCCAGGACCGGCGACACCCTCCAGGTCTCCTTCGGGGTGCGCAACGCCACCAACCCGCTGGTCTCGGACATGGTCCGGCAGAACTTCACCGTGGCCGGCATAATCCAGCAGGGGGACCTCTACGGCAAGGCGAACTTCGGCGGCGTGAAGCCCCTCTTCATGGAGCTTTCCCGGGCACAGGAACTTTTGGGCCGCCCCGGCCAGATAAACCGGATACTGATATCAAACGCCGGGGACACCTGGGGCGGGGAGGGCTGGACGGGCAAGGTCAACGGGTCCATCCGCAAGGCGCTGGACGACGCGGTCGGCATGGACGAGATGGGGCTGACCCTGACCCTGGCCGACGGGCTGGAGCTGAACAGCCGCTCGGGCTACTTCAGCTCGGAGTACTCCGGCATCATGCTGGGGCAGGCGCGCAATTCCGGCGCGAAGAGCATGACCGGCACGGTCATCTCCACGCTGGCGCTGAACGGCGCCCCTACCATGGGCCTCCTGGCCATCGGGTTCAACACAACTGACCCGGCCTACCCGCCGGTGAACGAGGGGACGCTCTACGTCTTCCAGGGCCCGGCGGCGATGTTCAACCTGACCAACGGGACCTCCGTGGCGCTCTCGGGCATGGGCTTCGACGGCCGGCCCCACTCCGCCGGGCTGACGGCATCTGTCCTGCCGACCGGTTTCGAAATGACGCTTCCCCCCGAGCTGCAGGGCGTGTCGCTGGGGTTCATCGGCCCGGCCACGGCCAGGCAGCTTCTATCGGGCGGGGCCTTCGAGGGCGAGCTCCTGTCGTTTGCGCGCGTCTACGGCGTGGACAACTCGACGGCGGCCACCATCGCGTCCCAGACAAGGTCCGCGCTGGACGCCCGCATCACCGCCAAGGACGCGAACCTCAAGGTCGTCGATTCCAAGTACGACAGCCTCAAGAGCGCCCGCACCTCCGGCTCGTCCATCGGGGACATATTCATGATATTCTCGGTGTTCTCGATAATCGCCGGCGTGGTGCTCATCGTCAACATATTCGTCATGCTCGCCGAGGAACGGAAGTCGGAGATGGGCATGTCCCGCGCCGTGGGCATGAAGCGCAAGCACCTCATCCGGATGTTCCTCTTCGAGGGGACCATCTACGTGTTCATCTCGAGCGCGGTCGGGGCGTTCCTGGGGCTGGCCTTCGGCTGGCTGCTCATACTGGCCTTCGGGTTCATCTTCGGCGACGGGGGAGCGGACTTCCCGTTCTACTTCACCTGGGACAGCCTCCTCACCGCGTTCTGCCTGGGCACGCTCCTGACGTTCGTGTCGATATTCTTTGCCAGCCGGCGCTCGGCCAGGCTCAACATCATCCGGGCGATAAGGAGGATACCGGAGCCTCGCGGGAGCCGGGCGGGAAGATCCGACGTCCTGATCGGCGCCGCGATACTGGCATTCGGCGTGCTCTTCTGGCTCGTCGGCATCGGCAATAAATCGGCCCTCGGCTGGATGGTCGGGCCGTCGCTCGTCATACTGGGCGCGGCCGCCGTGGCGCACAAGTGGGTGAGCATCCGGGCGGCGATGACGCCGGCCTCCCTGCTCATCATATTCTGGATGTTCAAGCCGACCTGGATGGCTCTGCCGGGCGAATCCGAGGCCGCCTCTTCCGGGGGAGGGCTCGAGCTTTTCATCGCGAGCGGGCTGATACTGGTGCTCGCCGGCGTGCTCCTCGTGATGTTCAACTCGGAGGTGCTCCTGAACGCGCTCCAGAGGACGGTCGGGTCGCACCGCTCTACGCGGGCGGTGCTGAAGACGGCCATATCCTACCCGATGGAGCACAAGTTCAAGACCGGCATGACGCTCACGATGTTTTCGCTCATCGTGTTCACGGTGACCGTCATAGCGATGATCGCCTCGATGCAGGCCTCGACGATGGAGAACGAGCGCATCCGGCAGAGCGGGGGCTACGACATCATCGGGTTCTCCAACCCGGGGACGCCCTTCGTCAACGTCACATTGCAGAATATCCCGGCGTTCCGGGAGAACCGGACATACGATATTCGCCAGATGGAAACGCTCTCGGCCGCTTACGTCAATATCCGGCACTACGACTCGAAGGGCGCCGGGACGGGCAGCGGCACCGGACCGGCCATCAGCACGACGCAGAATATAAACGTGCTGCTCGGCGTGTCGGATTCGTTCATGGAAAACAATAGCTTCCCGCTCCAGGACCGCGACAAGAACTATTCGTCGGACCGGGCCTGCTGGCAGGCCCTGAAGGGGAACGATTCATTGTGCATCATCGACGGTACCAAGCTTCAGGCGGGAGGGGTGTTCGCCGGGCCCCAGTTCGGGGAGACGCCGGGCGCCTACGTCGGCGGTTCCGTCACCATAACGGACCTTGCGGGCCAGAACCGGACGCGCACGTTCCGCGTCATCGGCATCATGTACCAGCAGTACTTCTTCCAGGGCGTCATCACGAACAAGCGCCTCGTGCAGAGCGAGTACGGGGGGGCGGACCTGTACCTGCTTGTGGACCTCGCTCCGGGCCAGAACGTGGACCTGGCGACCAGGGACTTCAAAGCGGCGTACGCAAACAACGGGATGCAGGCGATAGACATCACGGCCATACTGGACTTCATAACGACCGCCGTCTCGGATGTCATGTACCTCATGGAGGGATTCCTGGCGATAGGCCTGCTCATCGGCATCGCCGGCATTGGCATCATATCGTACCGCAATGTCATCGAGCGGCGCCAGCAGATAGGCATGATGCGCGCCATCGGCTTCCGGCGCCAAAACATCACCACGTCGTTCCTCATCGAGACCAGCTTCGTGACCATCATAGCCATCGTGATGGGCATCGTGTTCGGCATAGGCATCGGCTGGCAGATCTACGACGGCGGCGGCTACAAGGACCTGGGAGCGAGCTTCGCCGTCCCGTGGGGCAACCTGCTGATAATCACGGTCGGCGCCTACATCGCCACGCTGCTTTTCACGTTCTACCCGAGCCTCATGGCCGCAAGGATAGCCCCGGCGGATGCGCTGAGGTATATCGAATAATTGGTGCAAGGCAACAAGGCAGGAAGGCAGCAAGGGAGCAGGGGGACGCCGGGTTGTCCGTCCCGTTCGTCCCTTGCTGCCTTGCTGCCTTCCTGCCTTGCTGCCTTTCGTTTATATATTGGAAAGCCGTTTCCTCGTCGATTTCCATGCCCGCCTACAAGCTCGACGAGCTCTCGACGGCCGAGTTCGGAAAGATGGTCCCGAAGAACCCGCTCGTTTTCCTGCCGATGGGCGCCGTGGAGGAGCACGGGGCCCACTTGCCGCTCGGGACGGATTCCCTCCAGCCCGAGTACATCGTGGAGAAGGTGGCGGCCCGCCTCCCCGGGCCGGTGCTGATAGCGCCACCCATCCGGTACGGCAACTGCGTGACGACCGCCGGGTTCCCGGGGACGATATCGCTCTCGTTCGACACGCTCCGCTCGCTCGTGCAGAACATACTGGAGGAGCTGTGCCGGAACGGCGTCAGGCGCATCGTCATCGTGTCCGGCCACGCCGGAGGGGCGCACATGGCGGCCCTGCGGACGGCCGGCGAGTGCGTCGTCGAAAGGACGCCGGACCTGAAGCTCATGGTCCTCTCCGATTACGACATAGCCTACGAGCTCCGGGGCAAGGAGTTCGACCCGCGCGACGGCCACGCCGGGACGATAGAGACCTCGCGGGTCATGGCCATCAAGCCGAAGCTTGTCAAGAAGAGGGGCGTGAACAGCTTCGCCCGGCCCCCGAAGTACATGCTGACGCCCCACCCGGAGCAGTATTTCCCCACGGGCGTCATGGGCGAGGCCGGGAAGGCCAGCCTGGCTCAGGGCCGGCGCATAAACGAGTACATCGTTTCGGGGCTCACGGAGCTAATAACGCAGAACATGTAGGCCCAGAAAGTATTATCTGAATCCTCCCCTTTCCAGCCGTCCGTGGCGGAGCCCGAGAAGCCCTACAAGGCCCCCGACGTGACCGTGGTCATCCCGACCATCAACGAGGAGGCCGGGATAGGCCTGGTCATCGATGCCATCCCCAAGGACCCGAAGCTCCGGATAGAGGTCCTGATAATCGACACCGATTCGACGGACCGGACGAAGGAGATCGCCCTCTCCAAGGGCGCCCGGGTCATAAACGAGTCCCGGCGGGGCTACGGCCGCGCCTACAAGACCGGTTTCGAGTACGCCGAGGGCGACATCATCGTCACGCTGGACGCGGACTGCACCTACCCGGCCGAGGAGATACCGCGGCTTGTGAAGCTCCTGCGGGACGAGAAGCTGGATTTCATCAACTGCGACCGGCTCTCGAAGATGGAGCCCGGGGCCATGTCCTCGAAGCACAAGTTCGGCAACTGGGTGCTCTCGACGACCATGAATCTTCTGTTCCGGACCGGGCTCAAGGACTCGCAGACCGGGATGTGGGTGTTCCGGCGCGAGATACTGCAGAAACTGGAGCTCACCTCGGACGGGATGCCCCTTTCCGAGGAGATAAAGATCGAGGCCGTCAGGAAGGGCTTCAAGGTGAAAGAGGTCCCGGTAGTCTACCGGCCCCGCAAGGGCGAGGTCAAATTACGAAGTTGGTCGGATGGGCGCAAGAACCTCGGTTTCCTGTTTTCGAAGAAGTTCGGAAGGAACAGGAAGTAACGGCGCCCTGTGGGGCGCCGCTTTTGATATCGTTGAGTGAAGAGGCGGGGGGCATATGTCAGCTGGAGTGGGCAAGCCCGCCCTCTTCACGCCTGGAGTGCAAAGCGGGAGCAATAGCGCGGCTCAAGCCGCCTGCTGCTTCTTTCCGATGGGGAGCTTCCCCTTCTTCCAGAGATAGACTATCCCGACCACGGCCAGGAGGCCCAGTGCGGCCCCGACGGCCCAAACCGGTATCGAGGCGTTCGCCTTCGGGACGGCGCTGTGGGCCGTTATGTTGTTCAGGTCCGCCCTGCCCTGGGTCATGTTCCCGTCGTACATCAGGACCGTCATGTAGAGCTGCTTGTCCGAGGGGATGCTGAGGGAGAGCGTGCCGACCGCGTCCTTGTATATCGCGCAGGTCTCGCCGTCCTCGCATTCCGAGCCGGTGAGGTTGAACGTCGCCGGGGTCCATTCGGTGGCGTTCGCCGCCTCGGTGTTGTAGAATGCGTAGGCCGCCGCCACCCCGTTGGGGGCGTCGAACTTGGCGGTGAGCTTCACCTTGTCGCCCGAGCGGGTCATCTCGACCGTGCCGATGGCGGGCACCGCGAGCTGGGCGTCGTAGGCGGTCGAAAGCGGGGTTGCGGACTGGACCGCCCGCGGGACCCGGTTGGGGTTGCCCTGCGCTCCCGGCTGGGAGGTGGTGTCGTCGGCGTCGTAGACGACCGCGACGCAATTCACGTCCGCCGGTTTTATCGGGACCTTGGCGTCGGGTATCGTCCAGGAGGTGGAGAACTTCTTGCTCTGGCCGGAGGTCAGGGTGAACGACTCGCCCTTGAAGGCATAGCCCCGGAACGCGTTGTGGTTGGACACGTTGGTTTTCTCGACCTTGCTGAACGCCGTCACATTGTCCTCGACCATGAACACATAGAGGAGGCCGTTGAGGGACTTTGTTTCCACCAGCGCAGTCGTGCCCAGGTAACTGGCCTCGACCATGACGGCGAAGCCCCCCTCCCCGTCGAACATCTGGCGCACGTCGAGCTTGACGAACTTGAAGCCGTTGCGCAGCGACTGGATCGGGTGGCGCGGGTCGATGACCGTGTTCACGCGGTCCTTGCAGGTCTGGACGGCCGACTTGGCCGTCTCGTAGTTCAGCGTCCCCCCGGTCATCCCGCCGAGCTCTATGTACCCGCCGTCGAAGTTCACGTCCGGCGTGCCCGAGACGCCGGGCTGGTAGTAGCGCATCCGCTCTGTGGCTTCGTCGTTGTTCAGGTCGTCCACGCCGCCGCCGTTGAGCTCGTGGAACACGACATACGTGAAGTCCTGCTTCGGGTCGTAGCCGTTCTCCTCCCAGAGGCGCTCCATGTCCGGGTGCGGGCCGGCCATGCACGACGGGCAGGAGAGGCCCGTGAAGAACTCGGCGACGGGCCGGTGGACGTATCCGGCCGGGACTGGGGAGACGTCCGGGGACTGCGCGGCGGCGCCGGCGGCCGGCAGGGCCGGCAGGCCGTGGCATGGCCCGGGAACTATCACGATGTAGGCCAGGAAAACGGCCGAAGCAACAAGCGCGACCTTGAGTTTCGTGTTCATCGGGATGATTAGGGGGTCTTGAAGCTTATTAACGTGAGGCTCATATATGCATGGTGCAGGGTGCTGGGTGCTGGGTACGGGGTACGCTACTGACGCGTCGATACCCGGCCCCCGGCACCCAGCACCCTGCACCCTGTCGTTACCCGGCTCCCAGCACCCAGCACCCTGCACCCAGATGCAAGTTCGCATCACTTCTTGCGCGGCCCAAGCTTCCGCGCCAGCCGCTCCACGGTCTCGGCCGAGTCGCCCGTGTAGTTCGCGTAGTCCATGGCCGACGCAAGCTCTTTCGCGGACAGGAGCTTCCTGACCGTCGGGTCCTCGGCGAGAACGTCGTGCAGGTCGCGGTTCTCGGCCGACACCTTGGCGCTCGTGATGCGTAAAAGCTCGTGGGCGTCCTGGCGGTCCATGCCCTTGCCGACCAGGGCTATCATGACCGATTCTGACATGATGAGGCCCTTCGTGGAGCGCAGGTTCGCGAGCATCGCCGCCGGATTGACCTTCATGCCCGAGACCACCCTGGTCATGTTGCGCAGGATGTAATCGGTGAGGATGCAGGCGTGCGGTATCATCATCCTCTCCGCCGACGAGTTGGTCAGGTCCCGTTCGTGCCAGAGCGGGACGTTCTCCAAGGCCGGCGTGACATAGGCCCGGACGATGCGCGCCAGCCCGCAGGAGTTCTCGCAGGTGACGGGGTTGCGCTTCTGGGCCATGGTCGAGGAGCCGACCTGCTTCTTCTCGTCGAAGGGCTCCTGCACCTCGCCGAGTTCGCTGCGCTGGAGCAGGCGTATCTCGGTGGCGAGCTTTTCAACGGAGGCGGCGATGTTGGCCATCAGGAAGACGAACTCGGCGTGGCGGTCGCGCTGGACCACCTGGTTCGTGGCGTCCGGTATGCCGAGGTTGAGCTTCTTCATGACCCTCTCCTGGATCTTGATGGCCTTTCCGCCGTAACCGGCGCCCGTCCCGACGGCGCCGCTCATCTTGCCCACGCAGATGCGCTCCCTGGCCTGGTCGAGCCGCTCGATGTGGCGCTGGAACTCTGAGACGAAAACGGCGAGCTTGAGCCCGAAGGTTATCGGCAGGGCCCACTGGCCGTGGGTCCGGCCCAGCATGACGGTGTTTTTGTGCTCGACGGCCCGGTCCAGCAGGGCGTCGCGCATGCCGAGGAGGTCCGCCCGCAGGATGTCGACGGCCAGCCTGAACTGCACTGCCATGGCCGTGTCCGTGATGTCGTTGGAGGTGGCTCCCAGGTGGACGAAACGGCCGGAGTCTCCGCACTGTTCCGCGAAGGCCTTAACGACGGCCATGATGTCGTGCCGGGTGGCCGCCTCGAGCTCCTTGACGCGCTCGAGCCGGATGCGCCCGCTCCTTGCGGCCTCGGCGATTCTCTGGGCGTCCTTCTTCGGGAAGCGGCCTTCTTCCGCCTGGGCGAGCGCCAGCGCCGCCTCCACCTCCAGGATGTGGTCCAGCTTGGCCTGCTCCGTGAACAGGGCCTTCATCTCGGGGAACCCGTACCTGTAATCGATGGGGCAGACGGACATGGGAGCACCATGGGGTAATTATGCTGTGGGTTAACTATGTTTTTGGTTGGGCAGCAAGGCAGGAAGGCAGCACCGGGGAAGACCGCTGCGGCGGTCTTCTCGGCCGAGACGAGCGGTCCGGCCGCTCGTCTACGGAGGGAGGGCAACAAGGCAGAAAGGCAGAGAGGCAGAAAGGGTGCGACGGCCGTTCGTCCCCCTGCTCCCTTGCTCCCTTGCTCCCTTGCTGCCTTTGACCGATGGCATAGCGTCGGAGACACCTTTGGAGGGGCAAGCCGCGGTGGACGCTCGGCGCCCAGGCAGACTGATCCCCGGACTTCCTCGTCCCCGCACCCCCCGAACGTCAGATGTCCATGGTGAGGCTGCTCACTTCCGTGCCTGACCCGGTTCCCATGGTTTCGACGGGGCGCCCGGCCCTCCGGCCGGGACCCCCCGCCCCATCCGACCTCGGAGGACGTTGAGTCATCGTCGGCCCGAGGGTCTGGACTGGGCCCGGAACGCCGCCCACGAGCATCGGCCCGCATGTTGACGATTTCGGCATCCCCTTGCGGGGAAGAGGGCACGCCAACCGCCCCACCTAGCCCTGGCTCCGGTGTCTCCGCCTGAGCATGGGCTCACCCATATTCAAGCTTTCCGCCCGGGGAAAACGCTTATACGAGCCGAGCTCCCTCCCCGTCCGGTGGCAAAATGAGGTTCATCGTGGTCTGCGGCAACCCCGAGTGCAGGGAAGAGTACTACGCCCAGACAGAGGACAAGGAGTGGACCTGCACCAAGTGCGGCCGGGTCAAGGGGAACGAGTTCTGGCCGTTCCTCGACGCAAGGCTCATGCAGGCCAGGATAGACAAGGATACGGACTGGAAGAAGCAGTACGACGAGCTTCTCGCCAAGGCCCGGATGATGATAGAGGACCGGGACGAGGAGATAAAGCTTCTCAAGAAGGACCTGAAACAGCTCCAGAGCCAGCTCGATGCCGAGAGGAGCGCGAAGTGATGGGGCGGCGGCTCGCGGCCCTGGTGGCCATGGCATCGCTCGCCGCGATGCTGGCGGCTCCCGCGGGGGCGTCGGCCCTTCCGCCCGCGTGGCCCGAATTGCCGGTTGGGCCTTTCCCGCATTCGCGCGATGGGAACAACACGACGAACGAAACGGATGCAACCCCCCCGGCGCTCGTCGTAACCAGCCACCGGGACAACGAGACGGTCAAGGAGGCCCGCATATCACTGCGCGGCACGGCGTCCGACACGGGCGGCCTGCGGGCGGTGGAGGTCAGCGTCAACGGGGGAGCCTGGTCCGCCGCAGCGGGCGACCCGGTCTGGTCCCTGTCCATCCGGCTCGAGGAGGGCAAGAACACAGTGTCCGTCCGGGCCATCGACCTCGCCGGCAACGCCGCCCGGCAGAACCTCTCCCTGGTGCTCGACACCTCGGCCAACAACAATTCCGGGATACTGCTCTCGGCGGCGGTCATCGTCCCGCTGGTGGCGCTCATCGTGCTGTTCTCCCTGCGCCGCAGGGCCCCTCCGGCCGGAGAGGAAACGGCCGAGGAGCACGACGGGCTTGAAAAGCGCCTGGGCCTGGAAGGCAAGCCGAGGGACGAGACGGGCGCCGGGCTGGCCAATCCCGAGGAGGTCACGCGCCTGGACCGGGCGCCCCCCGGAAAGAAGGGGTAGCCCGCGCCGGCGGGCCTGCCGGCTCAGACCGCCGCCAGCGCCCGGCAGAGGCCGGCCGCTTTCCTATGGACCGGGCCCCCGAGCGCGGCCCGCTGGGAGGCCCCGGAATGGTTTATCGTCCCGACGATGGTGAAGCCGCCGCCGTCGAGCACCGTCCTTATCGCCCGCACGCAGCCGGCGCCCTGCGAACTGAGGAGATTGAGCGGAAAGGGGGCGGCGCAGGTGGTGACGATGACGGCCTTCTTGCCCCGGCAGGCCGGTTCCGGGAACCGGCCGTCGATCCGTTCGAAGACCGGGACGGTCCGGTCGAACAGCGTCTTCAGCGGTCCGGTCATGTTGCCCCAGTAGGTCGGCGACCCTATCACGACGATGTCGGCCGCCCGAATCTTTTCGGCGACGAGGTGCGCGCCGTCCTCCGGCAGGACGCAGCGCTTGTCCGGCCGGCACGCCAGGCACCCGCGGCAGGGCCGGATGTCCAGGTCGTAGACGTCCACCCAGTCCACCGCCGAGAAAGTCTCGAGGCGGGCGCGGATGGACCGGAGGATGGCCGCCGTCGATCCGTTCTTGTGCGGCCCGCCGTTCAGTATCAGGGCCCTCGGCCGCGGCGCACCTGTGCCGGGTTCGTGAAGCTGTCCGGTCATTCCGCTGCCCCGCCCAGGGCCTTCTCGAACTCCTCGCCCGACGGGAGCTTGCGGAGGAAGGCGGGCCTCCCGTCGATGGCAATTATCGGGGCGGCGTGGCCCATGAAGAGGTCGAAATTGCGCTTGTTCACCCGGAGCCGCTCCTTCTGCGCCGCAAGGATGGCGTTGATGCCGTGCATCGCCTCCGACCGGCCCGCCTCCGTGGAGTAGTCCGCCACCCTCACATCCATCCGCCTCCCATGCTTCTTGATGATGTGGCCCACAAGCGAGTCGAGCGGGTCGGCCGTCCCGCAGGAGGTCTGGGCGCCGCCGCATCCCCCCGAGCCGCAGCCGCCGCCGGAGGCGCAGGCCGAGCCCGCCCCGCAGCCCGCGCCGCCCTTTTTGTTGAACGAGAGATCGCAGGTCAGGCTGGTCATGCCCGCGGGCATGGGATAGATCTCGACAATCCGCTTTCCGCTCCTGTCAGTCATGCTGTCCCTCCGTCACCTTTATCCTCGTCAGCGGACAGGCCTCCACGCACTTTCCGCAGGACTTGCACTCGGACCGCTCCAGCTGGAACGGCCCCTTGGCGACCGGGCAGGCGTCGGAACAGGCCCAGCACTTGAGGCACACGCCGGTGGCGAGCGGGTCGGGCCGGAGAGGCGCGTCCGTGAGCAGGGCGCCGAGCTTCACGGCGAGGCCGTACTCTTCGAACACGAGAGAGTTCACGCCGGAGATCTCGCCCAGCCCGGCCCGCTCGCCCATGCGGGGCAGCGAGACCTCCTTGGTCCGGGCGCTCACCGGGAGGACGCCAAAGCCGCGGGCGGTGAGGTGCCGGGTGGCGGCGTCGATGGCGTTCACGTTCTCGGCGATGATGTGGAAACGGCCCCCTGCGGTCTCCTTCGAGGCCTCCTCCCACTTCTGCCCGAAGACTATGGCCGACTTGAAGCCAGGCATGAGATGGCGCGGGTGGAACTGCTCCGGCGCATCGTCGAACCTCTCCCGGGAAGCGATGCCGACCGCGTCGAACGCCGCCATGAGCCGCTTGATGTCGGCGGCCATCCGGGCCGGACCTTCCCCGTCGGGCTGGAACGGCCCGGCGGACGGGAGGGGGACGGCAGGGGCCGTGCAGGCCGACGTCCCGCCGGATTGCGGGCCGCAGTTGCCGGTACACCCGCCTTCGGGATCGAGGCCGTTCATGCGCTCAGCACCCCCCGCAGTCGCCGTCGAGCCTCTCCACGCCAAGCGTTTTCAGGAGGCGCTCGGTCCTCTGGTCCTTGATTCTGTAGATGATGAACCTTCCCTCCCTCCGGGAGACGATGATGCCGGCCTCCTCGAGGACCTTGAGGTGCCGGGAGACCGTGGACTGGTCCTTCCCGACGCCCTCCGAGAAGTCGCAGGCGCACCGCTCGCGGGCGAGCATTATCCCGAGGAGCCGCAGGCGGGTCTCGTCGGCCAGGGCCTTGAGGCGCTTCACGAGTGTCGTATCCATGTTTGGCCATATGTGCATTCGTGCATATATATTTTCCGGGCCAGGGGCATGGCCGGCCCGCCGCCGGCCCGCATTCGATATCATTATTAGCGTACGGCGTCCATCCGCGAACCATGGGCAGTGAGCCGGGACGCAATTTCCAGGAAACCACCAGATACGACCGCGACCGCATGGAGCCGCATTTCCTCGACTGGGACAGCCAGCCGCCCGTGTACAAGGAGTACACCGACAAGCCGTCGGTCGGGCTTCCCGCGCCCTCATTTGAAACGGCGGTCGACCTGAAGGATGTCGTTGCCCGCCGTCGCAGCGTCCGTACATTCTCGAGAAAGCCGGTGACTCTACAAAAGCTCGCGACCATGCTCTGGGCGTCGACCGGGATAACGAAGCGGACCGCGGACTTCGCCTACCGGGCGGCGCCGTCCGCCGGCGCGCTCTATCCGGTGGAAACCTATGTCGTGGCGAACAACGTTGAAGGGCTGGAGCCGGGGCTCTACCATTACAATGTGAAGAAGCACGCGCTGGAAGAACTGCGCCGGGGCATGTTCGGAAAAGGGGCCGCCGAGGCGGCCCTTGACCAGAACATCGCGGCCTTTGCCGCCGTCGACTTCATCTGGACCGCCGTGTTCGGGCGCTCCGTCTGGAAGTACCGCCAGCGCGCCTTCCGCTACGTCTACCTCGACTGCGGCCACATCGCCGGCCAGCTGGCCATGGCGGCGGTGGCGCTGGGCCTGGGCTCGTGCAACATCGCCGCCATCTATGACGGCGAAATGAACGCGCTGCTGGGCGTCGACGGCGACGAGGAGAGCGTCCTCTACATGTCCTGCGTGGGCGTCCCGCGGTGAGGCTCTGTGGATTGCCCGTTCCCCGGCTTCTTGCCGTTGACGTACTCGTCCGCGCTCTTGAGCGGCACGCCTTTGATTGACAGCGAGACTGTCCAGGCGATGACCACGATGCACATCGAGATGAAGAAGATGTACACGATGCTCGCGCCCAGGGCGTCCCGGATGCCGTCGATGACCGCCGGGGGGAACAGCCTCGCCTTGTCGCTGAGCACGAGGCCACCCAGCGTGTTGATGTCCGTTGACGGCAGCACGGCGGCCATCTGGGCGCTCAGGTGGTTGGGGAGCTCGGAGGCCATGCGCCGGTTGACCAGCACGCCCATCACCGTGACGCCTATGGTCCCGCCGAGCGCGCGGAAGAGCGTCACGGTCGACGAGGCGGCCCCCATGTCCCTGCGGTCCACGACGTTTTGGGCCACCACCATGTAGTTGGACATCGTGAAGCCCAACCCGAGCCCGGTGACGAAGAGGTAGGCGACGGTGTGCTCGATGGGGCTGCCCCGGTGGAGCGTGGAGAGGAGGTAGAGCCCGAATGCGCCGATGGGCGGCCCGACCGCCAGCCAGACCCTGTAGCCGGTCCTCTTGAGCGAGGCGCCGCTGACTATCGCCCCGATCATCACGGAGATCATGAGCGGCACGAGCACCTCGCCGCTGTAGGTGGCCGAAAAGCCCACGACGGCCTGGAGGAACAGCGGCAGGAAGGCTATGACGCCGAAAAGGCCCATGGCCATGAGCATCATCGACACCGACGCCAGGGTGAAGACGGAGCTCTTGAAGAGAGGCAGCGGCAGCACGGGGTCGGCGGCGCGCCTTTCGACCAGGGCGAAGGCGAGCAGGGACCCGATGCTCAGAGCCGCCAGCCCCATTATCTGCCAGCTTCCCCAGTCGTAGGTCTCCCCGCCCCAGAACGTCACGAGCAGGAGGGCCGATATGAACGTCGTTATCGCCACGATGCCTGCATAATCGATGGGCTTTGACGTCACCGGGGCGGCCTTCGGGAAGCGCACCATCGTCACCAGTATGGCCGCGGCGCCGACGGGCAGGTTCACGTAGAACACCCAGCGCCAGTGGACGTTGTCCACGAGCCACCCGCCGACGAACGGCCCGATGATGCTCGCAACGGCGAACACGGCTCCAAGCGCCCCCTGGAGCTTGCCACGCTCCGCCGGCGGGTACAGGTCTGCGACGGTGGCCACGGCCACCGGCAGCATCGCGCCCCCGCCGAATCCCTGGACAGCCCGGAATATTATGAGCTGGTCCATGTTCTGCGCCAGCCCCGAGAGCATCGAGCCGCCCAGGAAGAACCCCATCCCGAACAGGAATACGGCCTTCCGGCCGTAGCGGTCGCTCATCTTTCCGGCCAGCGGTATCATCGTTGTCGCCAGGAGCATGTAGGCGCTGAATATCCAGGAGAACCGGTCCAGCCCGCCGAGCTCGCCGACTATGCGCGGCATGCTGGTCCCGACCACGGTCTGGTCGAGGCTGGCCAGGAGCAGGCCGAGCGTCAGGCCGGTCATTATCACGCGGCGCTGGCGGGCCCGGCCCGCGGCGTCGGCGGCCCCCCCGCCGTCCGCCCTGCCCGGTTCAGCCTCCCGCGCCCCGTCTGCCTTTCCTCCCACCCCTTCCACGAGACTTCCCCCCCTGTTCCTTCAACTGCCGCAGCCACGTTCTCAGCCGCGGCCCGTCGAGCACCTGCTCGCGGTAGAAATCGAACGTGCCGGGCCTTGCGCCCAGGAGCCTTTCGATGAGAAAGAGCGCCGCCTCGACCCGGCGCCGGAAGAACGCCTCCTCCGGCCTCTGGTAGACCTCGTGGCCGAGGATGCTGGAAACGGCAAAGAACGAGAGCGCCGTCTCCTCCGGGTACTTCGTGTCGAACACGCCCTCCCGGACGCCCTGCTCCACGAGCGCGGTGAGCGCCGGGAGCATCAGGCGGACCGCGCGCGCCTCTATGTCGGCGTGGAGGTGGCGGTTGGATGGCTTGTGGAAAAAAAGCGTTAGATTCCGCGACCGGGCCCGGACGGCGGCGGCCGCAGCCATCAGGGCGCGGAACTTGGCCATCGTGTCCAGGCCGGGGCGCGATGCCTCCTTCTCGAAGACGGCCACATTGTCGGCGATTAGGCGGTCGATTATCAGGTCCAGGAGGTCCTCCTTCGAATCGAAGTAGTAGTAGAAGAGCCCCTTGGCGACGCCCATTTTTTCGACGACGTCATCCACCGAGGTGTTCTCGTAGCCCTTTTTCTCGAACAGCGCCGCTGCGGTGTCGGCGAACTCCCGCTTCCGTGCGGCCGGCTCCCTAGTCCTCCGGGTCATGGTCCTCCTGACTGACAGTCAGTCAGTAAGGAACAGGAGGGATATAAGGAGTTTGGTTGGGGACTCGAACGGTCCCAGGAAGACAGGCGCCGCCCCACAAAAACTATGTAATAGCCCTGACCTGTGGCGGGGCGCCATGACGTCCGTTGAATCATCGGAACCCGGAGCGCTCCGCCGCCGGGCGATGCGAGTGATTCTTGCGTTCGGCGTCGTGAGCCTGTTCGCCGACATGGTTTACGAGAGCGCCCGGAGCGTCAACGGCGCCTACCTGAGGGAACTGGGCGTGGACGCCGCGATGGCCGGCGTCGTCGTGGGGCTTGCGCAGTTCCTCGGCGCCGCCCTGCGGTCCGTGACGGGCTACGCCGCCGACCGGCGCCGGGCCTACTGGGCGTTCACGATCGCCGGCTACGCCACGCTGGCGACGGTCCCTATGATGGCGCTCACGGGGATATGGCAGGTGGTGGCCCTGCTCATCGTGATGGAGCAGTTCGCCAAGGCCCTGCGGAGCCCCTCCAAGGAGACGATACTCTCCCAGGCGGCCAAGAAGGTCGGCACCGGCTGGGGCTTCGGCGTGCACGAGGCCCTGGACCAGGTCGGGGCGACGGTCGGCCCCCTGATATTCGTCGGACTGTTCCTGGCCCTCGGGGTGACGACCGCCACGCTCGCCGACTTCCGTCTGGGCTACTCGCTGCTGTGGCTGCCTTTCGCCGCCATGATGATCGCGCTTCTGGCCGCCTACGTCATGCGGCCCGCGCACGGGGAGTTCGAGAGCGAGGGCGCGCCGGCTCCTGGAAAGGAGCGGCTGACCCGGACTTTCTGGCTATATTGCGCGTTCGTGTTCCTGGCAACGCTAGGGTTCACCAACTTCGTGCTGGTCACCTACCACCTGAAGGCCCGGAGCGTGGTCCCCGACCTCTGGCTGCCGGTGGTCTATCTGCTGGCGATGCTCGTGGACGGCGTGGTCGCCCTCCTCGTGGGCCGTCTCTACGACCGGCGCAAGGAGCGCTCGGGCCGGCCGGACGGCGGCGTGGGCGTGCTCGTGATGATACCCCTGCTGGCCCTGCCTCTGCCGCTCCTTCTGTTCTCGTCGAGCCTCTGGCTCATATTGCCTGCGGTCGTCATGTGGGGCGCGGTGATGGGCGTGAACGAGAGCACGCTCAAGGCCGGCGTGGCGGACCTCACGAGCCTGAAAAAGCGCGGGACCGGCTTCGGCGTGTTCTTCACGGTGTACGGGCTGGCGCTCTTCGGGGGGAGCGCATTGGCCGGGCTCCTTTACGAGGTGTCGGTGCCGGCGCTGGCGGCGGTGACGGCGGCGGTGGAGACGGCGGCGGTGGCGGTGCTGTACGTGCTCCTATGGAGCCGGTAGTCGGTGGAGTTTATAAACCGTTTCAGGTTCGCTCCAATGTGGATTAATAAGCCCCACGACCAATATCTGATGGAGCTGGTCCGATGTCGAAGCCCGTTGCTTTGGCGGTGGTCTTATTCTGCATGGCGTCCTCGCTTGGCGCGCTCGCCCTGGGGGCCGGAGCGCCTGAAGAGGGGGCGTCCGGGCGCGCCGTCATCATGATTCATGATGTCTACGAACTGCAGAACATCAGCAACGACCTGGAAGCCGACTACGAGCTCGCCAATGACATCGACGCCTCCGACACGAAGAACTGGGATTCCGGAAAGGGATTCCAGACCATGTCGACATCGTTCGGGGGGACCCTCGAAGGCCGGGGGCATGCTATCGATGGCCTTTACATCAACCGGCCGCAGACGGCCCTCGTTGCGCTCATTCACCACAACACCGGTGAGATTCGCAACCTGACATTGACGAACCTGGACATCACTGGAGGGGACGCTGCCGCCGGCCTCGTGAACAACAATTCCCGCACGATCGACAACTGCCACATAAGTGGAAAGGTCAATGCCGTATACCAGGCCTCGGGGCTTGCCGGCGTTTCGGCCACCGGGACCATATCCAACTGCTCGTTCAGCGGACAGGTCATTTCGCGCGAGGGGTCTGCCGCCGGCCTGGTGGGATACGGCGCCGGCGACATATTCGACTGCCGGGTCGGCGGGATGGTCTCGGGCAACCACACCACCGGCGGGTTCTGCGGCTCCAACTGGAAGGGGGCCATCTGGAACTGCTCCAGTACAGCCAAGGTCGATGGAGGGGAGCGGACCGGCGGCTTCATCGGGTACAACACGGGGACGGTCTCCCGGTGCTTCAGCACCGGGAACGTCAGCGGCACCGACGATGTCGGGGGCTTCGCCGGGTTCGTCGACAACCAGAACGGCTGGCTCGGGGACATCAACGATTGCTACAGCACAGGCCTCGTGATGGGGACATCGCGGGTCGGGGGCCTTGTCGGCTCAATCGAGGTCGGAGGGGGCACCGGCGGCCATGTCTACCGGTGCTACAGCGCCGGATGGCTGGTTGGTGGCTCGGATTGCGGCGGGCTCATCGGGAAGAACCTGAACGCGGACGTGGCCGACTGCTTCTGGGACAACCAGACCTCGGGCTGCACGACCAGCGCCGGCGGCACCGGCAAGAGCACCGCCGACATGAAGAGCCGGGCGACATTCACTAATTGGGACTTCGACGCCGTCTGGAAGATGGAAGAGGGGGTGTCCTATCCGTATCTGCGGGACATGCAGACCATACCGCAGAACCGGGCCCCCACGATAATCACGTCGCCGCCGACGACCGCGACGGCCGGCATGCCCTTGAGCGTCCAGTTTGCGGCCCTGGACCCCGACGGCGACGCGCTCACCTGGTTGATGACATCGAACGCGAGCTGGCTCTCCATGACGGCCAGCGGGCTGCTTTCCGGGACCCCGGGCGAATCGGACACCGGCAGGTTCGTCGTGGCCGTTTCGGTTAGCGACGGCCGGGGCGGCACGGCCAGCATCACATTCGAGCTCTCGGTGAGAGAGGCCGGCCATCCACCGGCTTGGTCGAACGTGCCCGGCGACAAGATATGCTACATCGGACGCGATTTCGGCTGGCCGATCCTGGCGACGGATCCGGACGCGGGGGATGCCGTGACCTACGCCGTGGCCTCCGATCCCCAAAGCGGGGTGCAAATCGACGCCTCGTCAGGGGAGCTCGGGTGGCTCAACACCACGGAGGGCAAATACACGATCACCGTCAGCGCCACGGACGGCGTGTTCACCATCCGCCACCATTTCAACCTGACCGTGATATGGCATACGAGGATACTCTCGCCGGCGAGCGGCAGCGAGGTCGCCGGCACGGTCGAGATAGTGGTCCTGACGCCGGCTTGCAATTGCATCAACGTCACCTGGATTTACATCGATGGCGCATTTCTCGGCTCCGGGAATCCGGTGCAAACCCCCGACAACGATTACGCGGCATACTCCCATACCTGGGACACCGTTTCGGCCGGAAACGGCTGGCACACGGTCATGGCCCTCAGCCCCCACAGGGATGTTTCCGTCAACGCATCGTACCATGTGAACAACACGGGCCCGGCGGGGAAACAGCCGGTGATCGTCCAGTTCTCGGCCCCCGAGAACAAAACGGTCAAGGCCTCCTCGGTCCAGACATTCTCGGTGGAGGCGGTCAGCCCCACCAACGCCACGCTCTCCTACGAGTGGAAGGAAAACGGCGTGACCATCTCCACGAATAAGAGCTTCTCGCTGAAGTTCGCGCCGGGCAACCACACGCTGATGCTGCTCATCGGCGACGGCCACTACACGACAATGAGGGCGTTCAACTTCACGGTCGCCCCTCCGCCGAAGACAATTGATACGAAACCCGTGTCGGTCCCGGGCTTCGAGGCCGGCGTGGCGGCCGCCGCCCTTTTCGCGGTGGTGGCGCTCGGGCTTTTTTGGCGGCGGGACCGGAGGTAGCGAAGTACCGGCTCTTGCCGGTACTGTTCCTGCCTCTCTATACCCGCCTGCACCGCGAAGAGCTCCTGGACAACGAGACCCGCGGCATGATTCGCGGCTGCATAGTCTCCGACCCCGGGATACATTACAACGAGATACAGAGGCGGTGCAATCTCGGCAACGGGAAGGCGGCCTACCACCTGCACGCGCTGGAGCGGGAGGGCTTCATCCGGTCCCGAAACGACGGCCGGCTCAAGCGCTTCTACCCGGCGGAGATGAAGCCCGAGGAGGCGCCGCCCCGGCTGGGCCGGCTGGAGAGGATAATATTCGATGCCGTGCGGGAGCGCGAGGGCCGGAGCCAGCGGGAGATAGCCGGCGCGCTGGACGTGCCGTACCCGACGGTCTCGAGGTACATCAACAAGATGGCCTCCGAGGGCGTCCTGCGCCTCGAAAAAAGCGGAATACACGTGCGGTGCTACATCGCCGACGGGACGGCTGACGCGGAACGGCCGATGGTCTGGGACGGGCAATAGGCCGTCCCGGCCGGCCCGGCGGGCGGGCTTATAAGCTATTTCAAATCCATACCGAGTTTGTTAATATCCGGCGGGCCCATGATCAAAGGCGGTGGAAGGGCATGAAAGGGACGCGAAGGTTGGCGGTGCTGGCGGTCCAGAGCATCATGGTATTGGGGTCGTTCTGCGCCGTCCCGGCCGGGGCCGATGAAGGCCGGGACAGAGGCCGGGCCGTGATTCTGATTCACGATGTCTACGAGCTCCAGAACATAAGCCAAAACCTTTTCGGGGACTACGAGCTCGCCAATGACATAGACGCCTCGGCAACGAAGGAATGGAACGCCGGGAAAGGGTTTGCGCCGATACAGGGCGATTTCGCCGGATTGCTTGACGGGCGCGGGTTCGCCATCAGCGGGCTGTATATTAACCGGCCGGACGAGGATTTTGTCGGCCTGTTCTCATTCACAGCGCCGGGAATGGAGGTCGTCCGGAATCTCACGTTGGCGTCCGTCCTGGTCATAGGTAAAGAAAATGTGGGGGCCATCGTGGGGAACAATTCCGCGTCCATCACGGACTGCGATGTTTCCGGCGCGGTCTCGGGGACATCTTGTGTCGGCGGGCTGGCGGGGATGAGCGCCACCGGGACCATCAGCGGATGCTCGTTCTCGGGGAACGTCAGCGGGACAGGGTCGTTTGCCGGAGGGATCGTTGGCGCCGGCGTCGGGGCGATAGTGGACTGCTATTCCACCGGGTGTGTCATTGGAAACGACACCGTCGGAGGCCTTGCCGGCGACAATTGGAAAGGAGAGATACGATTCAGCTCAAGCTCTGCGAATGTCAACGGCAATTCGCAGGTCGGCGGCCTCGTCGGTTACAACTCGGGCAACATCTCCAGATGCTTCAGCACCGGCAATGCGAACGGCACAACCAAAGTAGGAGGCTTTGCTGGATATGACGACAATGCAAACGATTGGCTGGGGGATATTTATGATTCATATTCCACCGGCAATGTAATCTGCAGATTAAGGTCAGGAAATCCTGGAGGATTCATCGGTGAGCTGAAGGTGGCCTTACCGATTCCTCCGTACCCTGCGGGCGGCAATATCGTGAGGTGCTACAGCGCCGGCCACGTGGGCGGAGGAGACCGGCCCGGCGGGTTCATCGGAAAGAACGTGGGCGCCATTGTAGTGGACTGCTACTGGGACACGGAGGCCTCCGGGCTGGCGTCGAGCGCCGGCGGGACCGGAAAGACCACCGCGGAGATGAAGAAGAAGGCGACCTTCGCCGGCTGGGACTTCGACAACGTATGGAAAATCGAGGAGGACGTCTCCTACCCATTTCTTCGGGAAATGCCCTCTGCTTCGGAAAACCGCCCGCCGGTCATAACGGGAATTCATCCGACGAATGTGACGGCGGGTAAAGTATTCATTTTCCATTTCTTCGGGTACGACCCCGACGGGGACCCGATCCACTGGAACCTGACATCGGATGTCAAATGGATAGGGTACATGAAGCAATACGGCGTTTTCGGTGGAAACCCCTCCCTGTCCGATGTCGGGACCTATCTTGTCACCGTCAGCGCATCGGACGGCAGGGGCGGTTCGACAAGCGCCACATTCGAACTCACCGTATCCGAAACCGTCCAGGGCCTGAAATGGTCGCAGGTCCCGCCGGACGCGAACCTCACCGAAGGGGACAACTATTCCGCCTCGGCCCGCGCGACGGACGGGGATGGCGGGACCATTTTGTACAACCTCCGGCCGTATCCGGTGACGGAAGGCCTGTTCGATGATTTCAACGACGACTCCATCGACCCGGCCAAGTGGATCGCCCAGGCGGAGGACGGCATTGTCGTCGGGGAACAGGGAGGCGCGCTGGTCTTCAACGGGACCAAGGGCTCCGGAGAACTGTGGTATCCCCTTGCGAACGTCACGTCCGTCGCCACGACCACGGCAATCCATGCCGACCTGGTGTCATTTTCCGGTACCGGGTCCGGCTACGCCTCGGGCATCGTGCTTTACCAGGACGAGAGGAACCACGTCGTCCTCGGACCGATCGTCGACCCGGGCCAGTACGGCACGGGCGTCGTGAACATCCAGCTGGGTTACCGCACGAATGACGTTTGGACCAACATGGGCCTGGGCGAGCTCGGGCCGGGCCCGCACCGCTTCGGAATCGCCTACCAGGCCGGCCACGCGACGTTCTACGACAATGATAACGTGCTCTACAACCTGAGCATCCAGCTTCAGGACCTCAAATACCATGTCTTCGGCAACGCTCGAAGCACGGGGGACACATTGCAGGCCGCCTGGGACGATATCTCCGGCAGGGATGCCATGCTCCTGCCGCCGGGAATGGCGATCGACAGGTTGAACGGCTCCATCCGGTGGACCAATGCGACCGCGGGAAATTTCAGCTTCGTTGTCAGCGCCGGCTCCATGTCCGGCTCGGTCGAGCACATCTTCAACCTGACCGTTTCGAAGAAGGTCGTACCCCCGCCGGTCAACCGGGCGCCCCTGATAGCGGCCGTGACCGCCCCCGAGAACCGGACCGTCAAATCCTCCGAGACGCTCTCGTTTTCGGCCGATGCCACCGACCCTGACGGCGACAACCTCACCTTCGAATGGAAAGAGAACGACATCACCCTCTCCACCGATAAATCGTTCTCCCGCAAGTTTGCGCCGGGCAGCCACTCGCTGGTACTGCTTATCGGGGACGGCCATTACGTGACGACGCGGACGTTCAACTTCACGGTCGCGCCGGCGCCGAAGACCATCGAGACTAAGCCCGCCTCGGTCCCGGGCCTGGGGGCAGGCATCGCGATTGCGGCGGTCGCGGCGGGGGTGGCGCTGGGGCTTTTTTGGCGGCGGGAACGGAGGTAGGGAAGTACCGATTCCTGGTGCTTCTCCTGCCCCTGTACACCCGCCTGAACCGGGAAAAGGTGCTGGACAACGAGCTGCGCGGGATGATTCGTGGCTTCATCGCCGCCGACCCGGGAATCCATCTCAACGAGCTGCTCCACCGCCTCAGGATAGGCAACGGGGCGGCTGTCCATCATCTCTTGGCGCTGGAGCGGGAGGGCATCATCCGTTCCAGGAGGGACGGCCCGCTCAAGCGGTTCTATCCCGGTGAGATGAGGACCGTGGACATGCCTCTCAGGCTCTCCGGGCTCCAGAAGCTCATCCTGGAGACCGTCCAGAGGCAGGAGGGGCTGAGCCAGGTCAGAATCGCCTCTCTCATCGACGCCTCCTACCTGACGGTGCACCGGCACATCAACAAGATGGCCGAGATGGGGGTTCTCCGGCTCGAGAGGAGCGGGATGGGCACGCGGTGCTACCTGGCGGAGAACGGCACCGTCGCCTCTGCTCAACAGTCGAAGCCGTGATGTGCCCGACCGGTTGGATTGCGTGCACTGGGAGTGTCGGGCATACGCGCCGAGGGCGCATGGTGCCCGAGGCGGCGCCGGGCGCAGCCTTGCGCCCGGCGCTCGCGAAGCCATCTTTGTCAAACTTTCTTGCACAAACCGCACAGTAGAAAGTTTGTAATGGACCGGTGGGGATTTGCCTGCGGCCACAACGAGCGAATCGCATACGCTTTCGCTCGTTGTGGATTCGGGGCAGCGCCCTCGCTTCCGTGTCGGGCGCTGCCCCTCTCAAATCCCCACCTTGGTTATTTTGTCCTGTGGGTTAATTGGACCGGTGGGGATTTGAACCCCAGGCCTCCACATTGCAAGTGTGGCGATCTAGCCGAGCTGATCCACCGGCCCGTCGTGCCCCGGTTCCCCGGCTCACCGGTTCCCCGGCTCCCTTCACAGACCGCAACGCGTTGGTATATATTAGCGATGACGGTCCGGCTTCCCCAGCATCGCCTCGCGGCGCCTGGCCTTCCTTTCGAGGGCCGCGAGGTCCTTCGCCAGGCCGTAGTCCTTGCACAGGGCCCGGAGGACATCCGTTTTCAGGATGCGCCGGTTCCAGATGAGCAAGTGGAGGGCGTCCTCGATGTCCTGCTCCCTTCCGAAGCGGAGCTTGTTGGCGATGGTGTCCTCGAGGCCGGAGATGGGCAGATCGAACCCGGGCAGGGCGGCCTTGACGCGGGTTTTCAGCGTCCGGGCCTCCTTCTCGCCGTAGACGCCCTTGGCGTCCAGGTGGTATATCGTATCCTTGTCGAAAATGGAGAAATGGTCCTTTCCGCGCAACGCGTCCAGGACATCCTCCGGGGCTACCGAAAATCCCCCGGCCCGCAGGGCCTCGACGAACCTGTCCACACCGGCCGGTGTGATCTGAATTATCACATCGATGTCCGTGGTCGCCCGCGCCCGGCCCCATCCGGCCACCGCAAAACCGCCGACGATGACGTACGGCATCTCCAGCCGGGCCATCACGTCGACGAATCTCCTGAGCACCGGCTCAAGTTCATCCATGTTTCCGGCTCCTGCCGAGCCTGATGCAAAAATCGGAAAGTTCCATCATCATCCGGATGGTCCTTTCCGGCGGAAACCCACGAAGCCTCACGGCATCCTGCACGAGCGCCCGCTCCCTGCGCAAGTTGTTCCGGCGCCTTTCAGCGGCCAGCGATATGCGGCCGGGCCTTCCTTCGCGGCGGGGCTTTCCTCTGGCCATCGGTTATCAATCGATTTTTTGGTATTTACGGTTATCGGGGGAACGTGTGAAAGGGCCGGGCCGCAATATATATCCCGCCAAGACAGGATGAAGGGGCAGGCCTTGCATGAAGCTCGTCGTCCGCTCCACCGCAGACGCCGCATCCGTCAACATTGTCGAGAGCCTTCTCCGTATGGGCAAATGGGAGGAGGCGGGCTCGTTCGAGGGGGCGCCCGTCCTGCGGATGGGCGGTTCTTCGGTCGTGACCATCCCGGTCCACCACCTCTACTACGACGACATCGACGACAAGGTCGAGAAGGCGCTCGGAGAACGGCCTTCCCTGGTCATATTCGCCTCCCGCCACAAGAGCGCCTCCAATTTGCGGACGCTGACGGTGCACCCCATCGGCAACTACGGGAAGGCGGAGATGGGCGGGCGGGACCGGACGCTCGTGCCGGCGGCGCCCGGCGAGCTGACAATGGCTTTCAAGGAGCTCGTTAAAAGGGCTGGCGGGCTCAATTACCAGATCTCTCTGGAGGCGACGCACCACGGGCCGTACTTGCGCACGCCGACGTTCTACATCGAGATAGGCTCCGACGAAATGGCCTGGAAGGAGCCTGAGCCCGCGCAGGTAATAGCAGAGGCCATCTTCGAGGTGCTGATAGGAAAGGTGCCGGAGGCCCCGATTGCGGTCGGAGTGGGCGGAGGCCATTATGTCCCGCGCATCACGGATGTTGCGCGCGAGAAGAACGTGGCCTTCGGCCACATGCTGCCGTCGTACGCGCTGGAGCAGGGCTGGTCTCCGGAGACGCTCCAGCTTATGCTCGATGCCACGCCGGGCGCGAAGCTGGTCTACTTCCATAAAAAGGCCATCAAGACGCCCATCCTGCGTGAGATGGAGGCCTGGTTCCGGGAGAAGGGAGTCGAACCGTTCAGCTCGAAGGACATGGAGGGCATGGAAAAGGCGGTAAACGCAGATATCGAGTGGGGTCTGCGTGGCAAATAGCCCCCGCATTGCCCGTTATTGCCCATGATTGCCTCGTCGTCCCTTATTGCCCGTATTGCCCGTATTCCCCGTATTGCCCTTCCGATAAGATTCTATATCGCGCGGTCTTCCTCGTCCTGGAGGATCCCGAGGCCTCGCAACGACATCTGGCCTTGTTCCGTCGAGGCAGCGTCTATCGTGTCCAGGAGCTTCTGCCTGTCCTGCGGGAGCCGGCCCTGGAGGATCAGATAGTTGGAGCCGTGGCTGTAGAGGCGGCACTTGAGGTCCAGGTTCCCGACCAAAAGCCGCGCCTCCTGGAATATCTCCTTGGGGCCGCAGGGGACGAACTCGCCCTTCTGCGCCTGGTCGTAAAGGGGCGCGCCCGGCTCGAGCATCAGCGTGTGCAGGCGAAGCTCGTCCGGCTGTATCTTGTTGAGCAGCTCTGCGGTGCAGGTCGCATGCTCCTTGAACCTCTCCTTGCCTCCGAGGCCCTGAACGACGGTCGTGGAGAGCATGAAGCCCGCCTCCTTCAGCTTGAGGCAGGCCGCGAGCGTTTCCTCGGCCTTGACGCCCTTGCAGATGCGCTCGAGTATCACCGGGTCCCCGGATTCGACGCCCATGTAGAGCTTGCTCAGGCCGGCCTCGCGTATGCGTTTCAGGTCCTCCGGGCTCTTTTTCAGAACGAACTTGGCGCCCGCATAGGAGGCTATCTGGGCGGCGCGCGGGAATGCCGTCCTGAGCTCTCCGAGCATCTCGAGCTGGTGCTCCGTGCGCATCGCGATGGTGTTTCCATCGGCGAGGAAGATCTTTGCCACGTCGGGCCCGTACCATTTCAGGGCCTCGGCGATGTCGGCCCGTATCTCTTCCATCTTCTTGATTCGAAAGCGCTTCGTCTTGTAGGCGAAGCAGAAGGTGCACTTGTTGTGGGGGCAGCCTATCGTCGGCTGCAGTATGAGCGAGAACGCCTCCACCGGGGGCCGGTAGAGGGGCATGTCGTATTCGAGCCCCATGGGGCTTTGGAAGTGCGCGAGGGTAGATAATTGTTTCCCGAAGGATTAATTGAGGGCAGGCGGTTGCGGGGAGCATGTCCGGGGAGAAGCTCGTCACGGCGGCCGGGAAGCTCAAGCGCGTCAAGAGGCAAGGGTGGCTCGATGCCGGCATCCCGCCGGCGCAGGCGGAAAGCGTGGCGGACCACAGCTTCCGCACGGCCCTGCTCGTTGCGTTCGTTTCAGAGCCGGACATCAACATGGCCAGGGCCCTGAAGATGGCGCTTGTGCACGACCTGGGCGAGGCGGAGGTGGGCGACCTCACCCCGCGCTCGAAGGTGCCGCGGAAGAAAAAGGCGGAGATGGAGGAGAAGGCCTTCATGGGATTCGGGAACGGCGAGGCGCTGGCCCTGTGGCGCGAGTTCGAGGAGGGGAAGACGCCCGAGGCGAAGGCCGTGCGCGAGGCGGACCGGTACGAGATGGTCATCCAGGCGATGGAGTACGTGCTCCAGGGGTATCCGGAAAAGCGGCTCCGGCGGTTCTGGAAGGGCGTGTCGCTGAAGCTCCCGGCGGAGAAGCCGAAGGCGCCGCAGAAGGCCGGAAAGAGGCCACGCGACATAATGAAATACTAAGAATCCGATGTGAAATCCGGTGTCCCGGATGAGACTCGTCCCGTCACCGGTATCTGCCATTCTGTTTGTCGTCTTGGTTGCCCCCATGATGGGCGCGATGGGAGGGACGGACAGCCGGTCTGGAGGGCCGGGGCCGGAGCCCCGGTTCACGAACGTCACCTTCACGAACGTGTCGTCCTCGGCCGGACTCTCCGGGCTGAACGCCAATTTCCTCGCCTGGGGGGACTACGACAGCGACGGGGACCAGGACATTCTCGTGCAGGGCTCCGTCCTGTACCGGAACAACGGCGCGCCCAAGTGGGACTTCACCGACGTGACCGCCGCAGCCGGCCTGTCGGGCGGGTTCACCTCCGGGACCTGGGCCGACTACAACAACGACGGCTGGCTGGACTTCTACGCGGCGGGCGGCGCCGACAGGCTCTACAAGAACGACGGGGACGGCACCTTCACCGATGTGACCGTATCGGCCGGGAACGTGCAGGACGCCTATCCCTCGACGGCCGCAGGGTGGGGCGACTACGACCGGGACGGCGCGGTCGACCTTTACGTTGCCAACGGGGAGGACTGGAACAACGGGAACCCGCTCTACTACCCGGACATACTGTGGCACAACAATGGCGACGGGACATTCACGGACGCCACCCTGGGGGCGAACGTCTCCGAAGGGAACCATCCCTATTACGGAAGGGGCGTGGCGTGGGCCGACTGGAACAACGACGGCTGGCCGGACCTTTACGTGTCCAACTACCGGCTGAGCCCGAACTACCTCTACGTGAACGACCGCGACGGCACGTTCACGGAAATGGGCAAACAGCTCGACTGCGCCGGGGTCTACGACCCGGACCGTTACGAGGACGCCACGGCGCAGCAGTACTACGGCCAGAGGTACTGGGGCCCGCAGTACGGCCACACCATCGGCTCCGCCTGGGGCGACTTCAACAACGACGGCAATCTCGATTTGTGGACCACGAACCTCGTGCACAAGTACGTCGGCCTGACGGGCGCCCCGAGCATGCCCTACGACATCAGGGGCTACGTCTGCGACGATTCCAAGATGTACCGGAACGCGGGCGCACCGCACTACAATTTCTCCGATATAAGGGCGTCGTGCGGGATACCCACGAAGCCGATCGGAGGCCAGGGCTTCTTCCAGGGCGACGAGCTCTTCGACGGGGTCGCCTGGGGGGACATGGACAACGACGGGGACCTGGACCTCTGGATACCGCAGGTCTACGACCTCGACTACGCCTATTCGTACCTCTACGAGCAGGACGGCGCCGGCAACGGCTCGATGCACTGGACCGACCGTGCCAACGCGCTGGGAATGCGCGTCTACAACACCTACGCCGGCGTCTGGTGCGACTACGACAACGACGGCGATTTGGACCTTTTGACGGCCGGGAAGGCGCCTTACGTTGCCGCGGGCCAGGGGAGCTACCAGCTCCACCTGTTCCGGAACAACGGGAACTCCAACAACTGGCTGGATGTCCGGTTGATGGGAACGGACTGCAATCGGGCGGCGATAGGGGCGCGGGTGACCGTGAAGGCGGGCAATCTCACCCAGTTGCGCCAGGTCGAGGGCGGGATGGGGTGCCACGGCTCGCAGAACTCGCTCGTCCAGCACTTCGGGTTCGACTGGCGGACCTCGATAGACTGGGTGGAGGTCGAATGGCCCTGCGGGAGGATAGAGAGGTTCACCGGGGTCGGAATCAACAAGATGCTGAACATCACGGAGAGCACATTGCCGGTCCCGAAGGTGACCTCGGCCGCGGCGACGCCTTCCAGCGCGGCGGAGGACGAGATGGTTCAGTTCACCGCGACGGCCAGCGTTACGGGCGGGACCATCGCAAGCTGGCAGTGGGATTACCAGAGCGACAACATCTGGGATTTCGAGACCAACTCGTTCACATCCGTGAGCATCGCGTACCCGGACAACGGGACCTATCACGCCCGGTTGCGCGTCTTCTCCGACAAGGGCATCGGGGTCAAGTACGGGCCGGTCGTGGTGACGGTGCGGAACCTGCCTCCCGTGGCCGACGCAGGTGCGGACCGGGCGGTCCAGATGGATTCGATGGTGCTTTTCGACGGCAGCGCCTCCACGGACACGCAGTCGGACAGGTCCAAGGGCCTGCTCTACAACTGGTCGTTCGGGGACGGGGCGTCCCGCAACTGGAGCCGGGACCCGGGGGCCAGTCACACCTACGTCAAGCCGGGAAAGTACGAGGCGAGGCTCTCGGTGCGCGATGACGACGGGGCCGAGGACGCCGCGACGGTCAATCTGACGGTCACGAACGTGGCTCCGGGGGCCGGAGCCATGGCCGACCGGACGGCGATGGAGGACGAGAGCATCGACTTTTCAGGGACCGGGAACGACACGGCGACGGACCGGCCCAAACTGCAATACAAGTGGGACTTCGGCGACGGGAACGGGACACCCTACGCCTCAAGCCCGAAAGCCTCGCACGCTTACTCGCGGAAGGGCAATTACACGGCCGTGCTATCCGTCAGGGACCCGAACCTGGCCGTGACGACCGCAACGGTCAACATCACGGTGCTCAACCCGGCGCCGGCATGCGAGATCTACCCCGAGTACCTGGACCGGGTGGTCAACGAGGACAGGCAGGTGGAATTCGGCGGGACCGGCAGCGACAACCCTTCGGACCTGCCCTCGCTCATGTACCGGTGGGATTTCGGCGACGGGAATGCCTCGGACTGGTCATTGGAAGCCCGCGCGGTGCATGTATACACCAGGGAAGGCGTTTTCAATGCGGCCATGATGGTCAGGGACAACGACGGGGACACCGGAACGGCGGCAGCGAGGGTGCGGGCGAACAACGTCCTTCCATGGGCGGAAATAGAAAGAATCGACGGTTCCCAGCAGGTGGACGCCGAGCTCTGGTTCCAGGGCAGGGGAGGGGACACGGAATCCGACCTGGGAACGCTGGAGTACCAGTGGAACTTCGGCGACGGGAACCGGAGCGGATGGCTGACTTCGCCGGAGGTCCGTCATACCTACACGACCCCCGGGAGTTTCAGCGTCACCCTGGCGGTCCGGGACGACGAGAACGGGAGCTCGGCCTCGGAACCGGAGGTTTTGGGGATTTGGAACCCCCCTCCATACGCCTTCGCCTCGGCCGCGCCGCTGGATTTGACGGAAGACGGCCTGGTCTCGTTCTCGGGGTACAAATCGGTCGACAACCCCTCGGATATGGGCTCCCTGAGGTACAGCTGGGACTTCGGCGATGACAGCGACACGGAGGAGGGCGTGAACGTCACCCATTCATATTCTAGGTCGGGCAGATACACCGCGAGGCTTCTTGTCACCGACAGGTACGGGGCCACTTCTGAGGATTCCAGGACCAGGATATATGTCAGGAACGCCGCCCCGACGGCGGCTGCTTCGGCGGACCGGCTGACCGCCGCCGTAGGGCAGCCCATAAGGTTCACCGGCACCGGCAACGACACGCCCTCGGACCTGCCCGGTTTGAAGTTCATCTGGGTCTTCGGAGACGGGAGCGCTTCCGGCGCAAACGTCAGCCATGGATTCTCGGCCCCCGGCCGGTACGTTGTGCGGCTCGAGGTCACCGACACGGACGGCGCAAGGGGCGCGGCCACGTTGACGGTCGTGATCACACCTGCCAAGGAGGAGGCGCCCCCGCGGCCAGGCACCAACTGGGCCCTGGTCGGCGGCGGGGTCGCCGCTGCGGCCGCCTTCGCGGCAATAATAGCGGCTCTCCTGATCCGTCGAAAATCCAAATGAACGAGAACCCGGCAACCGGTTCACCGTCTTCCCGTTTTACCGGTTTACCAGTTTACCGGTTTACCGGCTTACCGGTTTCCCCGTCGTCCGCTCGTCCGGCTCACGGTCCGTTGAAGACCGGCCTCAGGCCGGTCTTCTCGGCCGAGAAGACCGCCCCGGGCGGTCTTCTACGGTCACGGCTCACGGCTCACGGTTCACGGCCCGTCAGACTCCAAACACCTTGTCAATAAGATTCTTCTCCAGCCCCAGCTCCTGGACGAAGGCGTAGGCGTCGTCGATGTTCCCGACGTCCTCGAGGTTCTCGTGCGTGTCCGTGCCGAAGGACAGCTGGACCCGGGTCCCCTTGAGCTTTGCGAAGAACTCGGCCGAGTGCCGGTAAAGGGGCCTTTGGAGCTTGGAGTGGCGCGGGCTTGAGCAAAGCTCCAAAAAGAGCTTGTTGGTCTCGAGCACCGGGATAAGGACCGCATGGTCGATCTCGGCGAAGTTACCGAGGATGTCGTTGTGGGCGAGCCCCACGGGCGGCCTGAGCTCCTTTCTCATGTCGAAGAGCTCCCAGAGGCCCATGCCCCCGGCGGCCTCGTTTTGGACGTTCTCGAACAGGATGAAGTCCAGCTTGTTGAGCTGGCCGGCCGGGAGGTAGGCGAGGTCCTCCGTCCTCTCGGGGCAGGCGTCGATCTCGACTCCGGCGAGGACCCGTATCCGGTCCTTGTAGTGCAGGGCCAGCCGCCGGACGTGCTCGATGTACTCCTCGAGGTTGCCGCTCTGGAGCGAGCGGACCCGCGTCGTGCGGTAGTGGTCCGATATCCCCACCGCCGTAAGACCGGCGCGTATCGCGGCCTCGACGATGTCGCGGGGGCTGTGCCGCCCGTCCGAGTAGTTCGTGTGGTTGTGGAGGTTGATCATCAGAGCACTCCTCGCATCAAGGCACAAGGCGCAGGGCGCAAGGCGCAAGGCTGAAGGCGCAAGGAACAAGGCGGAAGGCGCAAGGGGTGAAGAGGGCGGGGGACCGGTGGCGGGGCTTGCCCGATGCCACATGCCCGGTGCGTCCTTTCGCCCGCTCTTCGCCCCTTGCTCCTTGCCCCTTGCGCCTTGCCCCTCGAGCCTTGCGCCTTGCGCCTTGACCCATGCGCCATAGCCCCTTGCGCCTTGCCCCTCAGGCCTTGCGCCCTGCGCCTTGACCCTTGCACCTTGTTCTTCCTCATTTCAGCTTTCCTTCCGTCTTCATCTTCGCCAGGAACTTCTCCATGACCGTGAGCAGGTCCGGCTTGCCTATCTCCTGGAGGTCGTAGCGGACGCGCACCACGGGCTTTTTGACGTGGATGGCCCGGCCCAGGTCTATGGGCGTGCCGGTCAGCACGACGTCGCAGGGGGCCGCGTTGATGACGGCCTCCAGCTCGTCGCACTGGGCCTTGGAGTAGCCCATCGCCGGGAGGACCGGCCCCAGGTGGGGGTATTTGGCGAACGTCTCCTTGATGGAGCCGGCGGCGTAGGGGCGCGGGTCTATGACCTCGGCGGCGCCGAACTCGCGGGCCGCGAGGAACCCGGCCCCGAACTTCATCCCGCCGTGCGTGACGGTCGGCCCGTCCTCGACGACGAGCACCCGCTTGCCCTGCACCTTCTTGCCCCCGCCGTCTATCGTGAGGGGCGAGGCGGCGTCGATTATCACGGCCGGGGGCCTCATGGAGCGGACGTTTCGGCGGACCACCTCGACGCTCTCGCCGTCGGCGGTGTCCACCTTGTTGATGACGACGACGTCGGCCATGCGGATGTTGGTCTCGCCCGGGTGGTAGGTTGCCTCGTGGCCGGGCCGGAAGGGGTCCGCCACCACGATTTGCAGGTCCGGGTGGTAGAACGGCGTGTCGTTGTTGCCGCCGTCCCAGAGGATTATGTCCGCCTCGGTCTCCGCCTGCCGGATGATTTTTTCGTAGTCGACGCCGGCGTACACCACGATGCCGTTGTCGATGTGGGGCTCGTACTCCTCGCGCTCCTCGATGGTGCACTTCTCCCGGTCCATGTCCTCCCGGGTGGCGAAGCGCTGGGCGACCTGCTTGGCAAGGTCGCCGTACGGCATCGGGTGGCGGATTGCCACCACCCTGTAGCCCTTGCTGCGCAGGATGTTGGAGATGGCCCGCGTGGTCTGGCTCTTGCCGGCGCCGGTGCGGACCGCGCACACCGAGACGACGGGGAGCCGGCTGCGGAGCATCGTGGGCGCCGCGCCCATCAGGCGGAAGTCGGGGCCCAGCGCGTTGACGAGCGACGCCTTGTGCATGACGTCGATGTGGCTCTGGTCGCTGTAGGCGAAGATGACCTCGTCGACCCGGAACTTCCTGATGAGCCTGGGCAGGTCCTCCTCGGGGAATATCGGGATCCCCTCGGGGTAGAGCGGCCCGGCGAGCACCGGCGGGTAGGTCCGGCCGGCGATGTCCGGTATCTGCGTGGCGGTGAAGGCCACCACCTGCCAGTCGGGGCTGCCCCGGAAGGCCACGTTGAAATCGTGGAAATCCCTCCCGGCGGCGCCCATTATTATGACCCTTCTGGCGTTCTTCGAAAACCCCGTCAGACCCAACCCCCCCTATTTCAACGACTTCCCGCACTTGAAGCACCGGATGGCCTTGGCCGGGACCGCGGAGCCGCACTTGGGGCACTGGTGCCTGCCCGGCGCGGCGGCCGGGGCCGCCCGGACCGTGGCAGGCGCCCTCTTCCCGCCGGCTGGCAGGAGCCCGCGCAGGCTCCGGAACTCGGCGAGCGCCGCCTCCCGGCCGGCGCGGGCCGCCTCCAGGTGCGGGGCCGCGTCGGCCTCCCGCCTCTGCTCGAGCATGTAGCCGGCGAGCCGCAGGTGGATGCGCTTGCCGTCCAGGAAGGCGAAGGTGTCCAGCGCCAGCGCGTTCTCGTAGAGCGCGGCGCCCCGCTCCTCCCGCCCGGCCGACATCTCGGCGTCGGCGCGCCTGACCATGGAGACGAGGTAGTCCTTGTTGGACAGCCGGTCCAGCATGTTGAAGACGAGGAGGACGTGGTTGAACGGCGCCAGGGCGTTCAATGCCTCGTGGACGCCCACCGCGGGCACTGGGTCAGGGACGGTCTGCGTCGGCCACCAGACGCGGTCGGGCCGTGACGCCCGGAACGCCCGGGAGTGCTCCTGGAACGCCTTGAGGTCCACGCGCCTCCAGGCCTCGAGCGCCGCGCGGAGGTGATCCCAGGTGGGGCCGCCCTTGAGCTCCGAGAGCCGCTCCACGGCCTTCCAGTTGCGCTCCTGCAGGTAGGCGTAGAGCACCGAGAGGTCGCAGACCTCGCTGGCCTTTATCTCGTCGCGCGAGAGCGCCCGCGTGTAGTCGTGCGCGAACTCGCCGAGCTCGGTGGACAGGGTGCGCACGTCCGGCGAGTCGAGCAGGCGGGCCATCTCGAGGGCGCCGACCAGGACGTGCGAGTAGACCGCAAGGTCCGACGAATCGCCCGATTCCCGGGCGAGCCTGCGCAGGTCGGGGAGCACCGACCGGGCCCGCTCCAGGATGGCGCTCACGTCCTGCATGTTGAAAAGCAGCCTGAACAGGAAGGCGGCGTTCCGGCCGTCGGGGGGCGCCCGGCCCAGCACCTTGGCCGCCTCGAAGACGAACCCGGCCCGGGCCAGCTCGGAGGCGGCCTCGTAGAACCGGCCCCGGGCGAGCTCCGATTCGGAGCGGCCGCGGACGTCTCCCGGCACCTGGGGCCGGGGGCGCTTGACGGTGGCGGCGCGGGTCCAGGCCTCCGAGGCGCGCTCGCGGTCGTTTGCCAGGAGCAGGAGCTTTGCGGCGGTGTTCCAGTCATCCGCGTCGCGGGCGAGCCTCACGGCCTTGTCGAGCCTGCCGGCGTCGCGGTGGGCGGCGATGGCGAGCTCGAGGGCCGCCCGGGAGCCCTGCGCGACGGACGGCGAGGGCGGGCGCCGGGCCCAGCCGGCGGCGAGCCGCTCGCAGCTCTCGGCCAGCCGGTCTAGGTCGCGATCCTTGAGCAGGGACGGTATCGCCGCGGCGATGCTGTCCTCGGCGAGCCGGAGGTCGGATTCGCCGGCGGTGGGCGAATCCACAATGCGAAGCGCCTCCTCGAAGCCGGACCGGACGGCCCGGGGGCTCAGGGACCTGGCCCGGTGGAGGGCCGCGGCGGCGTCCATGGCCTCGTCCGAGGCCGTGGAAAGGTTCCCGGTGCGGAGGCTCGCGCGGGCGCGTTCGAGGTGGCTCTCGGCGCCGGTGACGTCGACATCGAGCTTGCGGGCCGCGAGTATCTGGCCCTGGACGCTCTCGATGAGCATCATGAGCTCGGTCCGGCCGGAGCGGTTCTGGCGCATCTGGGCGATGGATTCCTCGCACTTGCGTATGTCGGCGATGGCCTCCGAGAACTTGCCGGCGCGGAAGGCCTGGTCGGCCCTTTCGGAGAACCTGCGCAGATCCTCCACGAACGGCTCCTCGGAGGCGCCGGATTCCGACTTTATCTGTTCCACGGCCACGAGCACGCGGGCCAGGGCGTCGGAGGCGTCGTCGCGCAGCTTCTGCCGCTCCACGGACCTCCGGTCCATGGCGAGGAGGGAGTCCTGGATATCCTTCAGGCCCTCGGCCACGGCCGGATAGCTCCGGGTGCCCAGCGCGCCGGCGCCCGCCCGGAGGGATGCCTCCTGGGCCGAAATGTCCTGGCCCGCCTTCTTGAGCCCGCCCAGGGCGAGCTGGTGGCGGGAGACCAGCTCCCGGAATATCTTGGAGCTCTCGAAGTAGTCCAGCGAGCCCGGGCCGCAGCAGAGGGCCATCTCCCGGTCGTCGGAGAGCGCCACGCCGTAGATCCCGCCCGTGGCCGTGAAGCGCCAGGCGACGGCGCCGGGGCGTGTGACGAACGTCAACCCCTTGTCCTCCGTGGCGACCAGCGCCGCGTCCGCCATCTCGGAGGCGGCCATCCGGATGATGAGCGCGCCCGCGGAAGCGGTCCAGAGCCGGGCCCCCTGGAGGTCGACGCAGTGGAGCTCCTGGCCGGCGGCCGCCAGGACGCAGTCCCCGCGGGCGGACACGGCCACGGCGGTGACTGGGGCCCCGAGGTCGATGCTGTGGAGCAATGTCCCGGTCCCGTTGAAGAGCAGGAGGTGCGAGTCGCCCGAGCCGGCGGCGACCAGGCCGCCGTCCGCCGATATCCCGACAGAGCTTACTGCCCCCCGGGCCTCCTGCGACCAGAGAAGCTGGCCCCCCTGGTCGAAGTAGGCGACCGTCTTGTCGGCGGAGCCCGCCGCCACCTGGCGGCCGGAGGCGGACAGCGCCACGGAGGTGACGGTCCCCTCGAAGCGGAACTTCCAGGCGAACTTCTTTATCTGGCGGTTGCGGTCGAAGAAGTAGAGGTTCGAGTCCTCCGAGCCGGCGGCCAGGAAGTCGCCGTTGTCCGAGAGGGCCATGGACTTGATGAGGCGGGAGGCCTCGTGCCTCCACTGGAGGAGCCCGCGCTTGTCGAAGAAGTAGATGTTGTTGTCGTCCGAGGCGGCGGCGATGAACTCGCCCGACCGGCACACGGCGACGGTCGAGATGGCCTCCCGCGTCTTGTGGTGCCAGGCCCGCTTTCCGGTGTTGTCGAAGAGGTGGATGAGCCCGTGCTGGCCGGGGACCATCCCCCCGAGCGCGATGACCCGCCCGCCCCGGGACATCGAGGTGCAGAGGCCGTAGCCTTCGACCGGGACCCGGAGGGTCTCCCGGACATCCCGTATCTCCGGGATGCGCATCTTGAAGGAATCCTCATCCCCGGCCACCATTGCACCTCGCTTGCGGGCCGGGATGCTTCTAAAACATAATAATGCTTTGCGGTTTTTATTATATATATACTAGGAAGAAAAGGGGCAAGGGGCAGGGCGCAAGGGGCAAGGGGCAAGGCGCAAGGGGCAAGGCGCAGGGCGCAGGGCGCAAGGGGCATGGCGCAGGGCGCAAGGGGCATGGCGCCATGGTGCAGGGCGCAGGGCGCAAAGCGCACGCGGCATCGTTCAGGGTCCCTTGGGCCCGCACCTCTTCACGGACCCCGCATCAAAATGCGGGGCATCGACGCTGTACCCTGTTGAACGACCCGGAATGAGACCCGGGGTTTCCGGCTTCCAGCCCTGCGCCAAGACCTGCTACTTCGGCGCCGCCGGCGCCTGGGTCGCCCCTCCGGGCGCCGAGGGCTTGGCGGGCTCGCCCGGCTTCCCCGGCGCTCCCGGCTTCGGGGGCTGGCCCTTCGGCGGGGCCGTGCGCTTCTTGAAGTGCGCGTTGCACTTGGGGCACTCGGTGACGTTCGGCGGTATCCAGGAGCCGCACTCCGAGCACTTGACCACCTCGGTCTCGAACTCGGTGCCGCACTTGGGGCACTTGAGGGCGCTCTCCGGGATGAAGGCGCCGCACTCGCCGCACTCGACGAGCTTGGCGGCCTCGGCCTGCATGCGCATGACGAAGAACGCGGCCACGCCCACGACGCCCACCACGAGGACCACCACCACCACGATGAGCCACATGGGTATCGGGGCGGCGGCGGCGGCGGACGCCTCCTTCTTCACGGTGAACTGGGCGCTGACCGGCGGCGCGCTGACGCTGAGATTGCCCTGCGTGTACACGGCGCTCACGGTGATGAAGTAGGTGGCCACGGTGGAGTACCGGCCCAGCGACACCCGGAATGTGCCCGAGGCGTCCGTGGTGGCGTAGAAGTCGCGGTTCCCGGGGTTGACGTTGATGCGCACCGAGGCGTTGGAGGCGACGCCGATGCTCCTGCCCTTGCGCATGAACTCGATGTTCCCGTACACGGTCACGGTGTCCTTGTTCCGGGTGTATTTGCGGTCGGCCGGGATGAAGCCCTGGAAGTTGAGGCGCAGGGCGTCGGGCCGGGGCATCGGCACGGAGAGGTTTAGGACCGTATCCGAGCCGGGGTCGGCGCCCGCCTCGGAGGCCGCCACGGTGACGGTTATGTTGCGTTCCGAGGGCGGCGGCGCCCGGAAGGTGATGTTGAAGAACCCGTTGCCGTCCGTGGTGCCGTTGAACAGCGCCCCGCTGTTGCTCAGCGAGAGCGTCACGGGCATGTTGGCGGCGGCCTCGGAGTGGCCCCCGCGGAAGAGCTTCCAGACATGGCCCCGGCAGTACACCTCGTCGTTCTCGGAGAGATTCGAGTACCTGCTCAGGTTGTCTATCTGGACCCGCAGGCGCTCCAGCGGGTTGTTGTAGCCGTCCATGCGGACGGTGAGGTCCACGTTGCCCCTCATGCTGATGTCGTAGGGGCCGTACTGGGCCGTCTCGCCCGTGGCGGTCTTTTTGGAGATCATGACCTTGTAGTTGCCCAGGAAGAACTCCTGGTCGGCGTACACCCGCTTGCCGAGGAGCAGGAACACCACCCTCCCGGTGGAGCCCGTCGTCTGCTGGCCCCCGCCGATGGTCACGTTCGTCGTGTAGTTCCTGACCGACACCTCGGCGCCGTCCACGGGCGTGTTGAAGGCGTCGAGCACGCTCAGGGAGAAGAGCCACTTCACCTCGACCTCGGCGCTGTCGTTGACCACGATGGACGGGGCGTTCACGTCCGTGAGGCTGCCTGTGCTCGTGCCCTCGAAGATGAGCGGTATGGGGAAGTCCGTGCTGGTCGATATGAACGACTGCACGCCCACCACCATGTCGGCGTACTCGAGCTCGCACTCGATTATGGAGAGCGTCGTCGCCGAGAGGTTCAGGAGCGAGCCGGCCCGGCTGGTGCCCCCGCCGACGGCGTATTCCCCGGAGAGCAGGCACTGCGAGAACGCCACCACGTTGCCGGTGGTGGCGAAGCGGGGCACCCACATGTCGCAGTTCGTGAACTTGAGGCTCTGGCCGACGTTCACCCGCGAGGGCGTCTTCCCGGGCGGGGGCGCCGTCACGGAGGCGTTGCCGATGTCCGCCGTCTCGACGGAGAAGGCGAGCGCGCCGTTGATGGTGTTGTAGGGGTGCGGCAGGATGCCCGAAACGGAGAAGCGGATGTCGTCGAACGCTCCCATGAGGCTCCCGTTGAACTCGATGTTCTTGGCGCTGAAGCGGCCCTTGGCGTGGTTTTCGTCCTCCAGTCCCACAAGCGAGTTGATGTTGAGCATCCCGCTCATCACCGGGGTGGGCTCGATGGTCATCTGGCCGGCGCCGATGATGTAGACGTTGAGGCGGTGGTTGGAGGTTATCCCGCCGCCCACGAAATTCAACCGCCCGGTCGGGTAGATGTAGATGCCGCACCAGAAGTCCGACCGCTGGTCGATGTAGAGCGGGATGTTGTGGAGGGTGAAGTTGGACCAGACATAAATGTCGCCGCCGTAGCTGTAGTCGCCGGGGGAATCGGGGGTGCCCATCACCTTGGGCGCGGTGATGTTCCACGGGTCCCGGCCCGTCTGGTAGAATATCGGCTCGAAGACGATGGTCCGCTGGACCCAGTTGGACATCGAGGTCATCGTCGGATAGTACGGGAGCTGGATGTTGGTCTGGGCCTGGACGTTGCCCAGCACGCCCGTGACATTGTAGGAGCCGACCGGCTTGGCGTCGGTGCCGGCGGCGCCGGGCAGGAGCACGTCCGTGATGACCGTGAACCGGGCGTCCCCGAGCTTGTCCGTGGTGCGGCACTGGGCCGGCTCCCAGTTGAAGAGGTTCCGGAGCCACAGCGTCCCGTAGGGCACGGCGAGCCCGGTGTTGTCCTCGGCGTGCATGGTCAGGTAGCGGTAGACCGTGACGATGGAACCAACGTTCTGGACGTTTATCGTGCCCGAGACGACGTCGGTGAGCTTGAGGACGGAGCCGGCCGTGACGTTGAGGGTGTCCGCCCCGGCCTGGGCCGCCCCGGACACGAGCTCGAAGGTGGTGTCCTCCGCGGTGACCCTGCTCTGGGCGAAGGCTATGGTCTGGTTGGTCGTGAAGGTGCACGAGTGGAACAGGGCGGTGGTCGACTGGAACGAGAACACGCCCTCCAGCAGGCAGTTGGATATGCTGACGTTCCCGCCCCGGACGTCCATCCCGCCCGACAGGGTGCTGTTGTCCATGGAGACCAGCGCCCGGTCGCGGGTCAGGAGGTTGGCGTTCACCCTCGAGCCCGCCTCGATTATGAACTGGCCCGAGCCCTCCACAAGCACGCCCAGCGCGTGGTTGCTGCTTATGTACGAGGTGCCGCGCATGGTGAGCCGGCCCTGGTCGTTGATTATGATTCCGAACTGGAAGTCCCGCTCCTGGATGATGTCGATGGAGGCGTTGTCGAGCGTGAGCCGGCCGACGTTCCAGATGCCCATGATGTCGGAAAAGCTCTTGGGCCCGGAGAAGGTCTCCTCCGTGTCGTCGATTATCCAGGAGAACGGGCCGGTGAGGACTATCTCCCGGGAGGCGTTGTTGTTCGCCGGCCTGGAGTCCGGGAAGTCCGTCGGGTTGGCGGTCACCCAAAGATCGTGGAAGCCCGAGCGGAGGGTGGAGGTGTTCCAGGTGGCGGTGAATATCTGCGTTTCCTGCAGCCCCACAGCCTTCTGCTCGCTGCCGATGACATGCCCGCCCTCGGACGGCTTGCCGTCCCAGAACAGCACGTCCACCACGGAGGTTTCGTACTCGGCGTTGTTCCAGACCGAGGCGCTGAGCTTGACAATATCACCGACCTCCGGGTGCGCGGGCTCGATCCGGATGGAGGCGGGGTCGACCACGATATCGACCGTTCCGCCCTGCCTGGGCATCACCGCGGAGCCCGGGAATCCCGCGGCAAGGAGCATTGCCAGGCAGGATAAAACCAGTATTCTAGATAGGCGCGCATCCCTTTTCCACGACATTTTCGGGCCTCAAAAATGAGGATTGAGATGGGTTATATTTAATAATGATGTGTCTAGTTCTGAGACTCATGAGCATTGAACGCCCCGTGCGCCGTTTGGACCTACGGGTCTTCCAGCACGCCACGGAGGACCTCGTGAAGGTGATGGCCGCCCTCCGCTTCGTTTCCGGGGTGGCCGAGGCGGCCGAGAGTCGCGCGGAGGGCTACCACGGGAACCCCATCCATGTCCTGGAGGTCGCCCTGACCGGCCGCCCCGGGCTCGACTCGTTTTGGGGCAGGCTTCGCGACGCCGGTCTCTGCGGGGGGGTGGCGGAGAACCTCGAGGAGCGCATAAACGACGGGGGCGAGCTCTTCATCCGGTTCGACAAGCAGGAGGCGGTCTCCGGCCGGCTGGCCCTCTCATCCGGCGACGACGTGGTGCTGGCCCGGGGCCGGGTACTCGCCACGGTGAAGGGCCAGGAGGTCCGGGCGGACCGGGCTGCGGCCGTCGAGGTCATGGGGGAGTTCCTGCGCAGGCTCGGAAAGAGCAAGAACGATATGTGAGTGGCGAAGGCGCAGGGGGCAAGGCGCAAGGGGCAAGGGACGAAAGAACAAGGGGCAAGGCGCAAGGAGCAAGGTGCAAGGGGCAAGGCGCAAGGCGCAAGGGGCAGGGCGCAAGGTGCACAGGCATGTGGCATCAAGGATTGTTTTTCCACAGCGCCAACTCTTCACTCTTGACACGATATCCGTGAAGAGGAGGCGGGGGAGAAGGACAATGTGCTTCATCACATGCACAATACACCTTGCGCCTCGTGCCTTGTACCTTGCCCCTTGCGCCCTGCGCCTTCCACAACTTTAATATTCATTCAACGCCTTGGTTTCCCCGGTGGGCATCGGATGGCGGAGGAAGGCGCTCTGGGCAATTCCCGGCAGGAGTCGTTGGAAAGGTTCACCCGCATACCGGGGCTGGGGCGCTCGCGGGCCGAGCTGCTCTACGACGCCGGGTACACGAACCTGGGGCTCCTGCGCAAGGCCTCCGTCGACGAGCTCACGCGGATACCCGGAATCGGCATCTCGCTGGCCCGGTGCGTGAAAATGAACCTCGACCGGCCTCTGGACGAGGCGCAGGCCGGGGCGCCTGCGGCCCCGGCGGGGCCGGCAGGGGCCGGACCGGAAAAGATCTTCGTCGGGGAGCACCCGCCCGGTCCCGGGAAAAAGCCCGAGGAGGCCGTACCTCCGGCGGAGGCATCCGCCGCCGCCCAGCCCGCCCAGTCCAGGGGCTTCCTCTCTTCCGTTTTCGACAAGATACTCGGCAAGCCGGTCAAGGCCCAGCCGCCGGCCGAAAAGAAGGAGGGCGAAAAGTCCGGGCCTGAGAAGAAGGAGCCCGAAAAGAAGGAGCCCGACAAGGGCGAGGGCGTGAAGGTCGAGGCGGCGCCCCCGGCCGCCAAGGACCCCGGGCCGAAACCGGAGGAGACGAAAGAGGCGGAGAAGAAGGAGCCGGCCGGCGCCGTGCAGCCGAAGCCGGAGCCGCCCGCCGGGCCGCCCAAGGAAGAGCCGAAGCCCGAGCCGAAGCCCGGGGCGAAGCCCGACGAGATCAGGGTCGAGCCCAAGCCTGAAGAGAAGGCGCACGACAAGATGTAACGCTGCGCAATTTGGGGATGGATGAACCGGTGAGCCGGTAAACCGGTAAACCGGTAAGCCGGTAAGCCGGTAGGCCGGTATACTGGTACACCGGTATACTGGGGACTGCCGGACGCTTTGCCCGCTGAACCCTGCCCCTCGGAAAAATATGAGCATCTTGCCTCCCAGTCACCAGTTCACCGGTTTACCGGTTTCCCGGTTCACCGGTTTACCGGTTTACCGGCTTCCCGGTTTACCGGTTGGCCGGTTTACCGGTCGACCCGTCCAAAGTGGTCATGACCACCTGCATTTTATATACCAGCCACACGCAGAGGCCTGTTGGTGACCTGATGGTCGGGTGCGTTGGCGCCGAGAGATGCGGACATCGGAGCTTCAGGGTGTATCAAAAGGCCGAGGAGCTGGCGGCAGAGATCCACAGTCTGACCGCCGGCTATCCAAAAAGCGAGGTTTACGGGGCTTCGGCCCAATCCCGGTCCGCGGCCCTTTCGATCATATCCAATATCGCCGAAGGATACCGCAGATGCTCCCGCCGCGAGTTCATCCGGTTCCTCAAAATAGCATACGGCTCCTGCGGCGAGCTCGATGCCCAGATATCATTCGCCGCCAGGGCCGGCTGGATATCCAAAGCGGAATCCGAGCGCATCACTGCCTCGATCGATACCGTCTCCCGCTGGCTCTGGCGTCTGATGGAATCCCTCTCCCGCCCCCAGAAATGAATCCCCGGTTCACCGGTTCACCGGTTCACCGGTTTACCGGTTTACCGGTTCACCGGTTTACCGGTTTACCAGTTCAATTGCAGTACGGACACCGTTTCCATTCCGTCGATATCATCCGCCCGCAGTTCGGGCATTTCGTTTCCGTGGCCCCGAGCTGCGATCTTTTGCCGCCGCCCGAGCGGTTCACCACCGAGTCCTCGATGACCGTCTTTCCGTCCTCGACGCGCCCGGCGTCCTCCGGCACGGCCGGGATGCCGCCGCCGCCGTCGTCGCCGACCGTCGAGCGGTTCAGCACCGAGTCCACGATGTGCACGGAGCGGTCTATCGTTATCGTCTTGGCCCCCGAGAGGTCCAGCGGCTTGGCGAAATCGAGCCAGAGCTCCGCCTCGAAGTGGAACGGGGCCGAATCGTGGGGGCGCTCGCAGTCCACCGTGAACTTCACGGGTATGGAGCCGTTCTCCTCGCACTTGATGCCTATCTCGTCGCGGTAGGTCTCGCCCGCCTTCAGGAGGGGCAGCTCGTCCTGCGCCCTAATCTCGATTGCCCCGTCTATGGCCACGACGACGTTGGCGGCGTCGGCGTTGCCCCCGTTTTGGATCTTCATGACCACCTTGTTCCAGGTCTCGGCCGTAAGGCGCGGCCCGTCTATCGAGAGCCGTATCTCGGGCGCGGAGCTCTCCAGCCGGTCCTGTATCTCGTTTCTGAGCGCCCGGGCGAGCTGGCCCGCCTCCCGGCTGTGCCCGCCCTGCATGTGGGCGTCCACCTCGCGCCGCCCGCGGTCCAGCCGCACCAGGAACTCGGCGCCCAGGGCCGGGTTGTCCTTCGAGCCTTCGAAAAGCTCGTTGAGCTCCCCCACCGCTCCCTGGGCGTTCTCGCTGAGGAACCCGTCGATGCGCTGCGACGCCGAGGAAACGGCGGCGGCCAGCGCGGCGTCCGCCGCCTCGATGTCGCCGTCCTCGAGGAGCCTGCGGCCCCCCGCCAGCTCGCCCTCCAGGGACTCGCGTATCTCCGAGACGAGCGCGCTGTCCTCGCCCGATATCCCCGAAAGCACCTTGTTGGCCCGGGCGGCGTGGAGGGCGAAGAGGTGCCGGCCGGCGTTCTGCAGGAGCGCCTCCATCCGGTCGCGGGACTGGGCGGTCGAGGTGGGGGCGCCCGCCGATATCGCGGTCGACTGCTCGTCGAACGAGGCCGCCTCGCGCGAAGCCGGGTCGAGCGCCCGTATCTTCGCCACCGCCAGCACAACCTTCCCGCGGGCCTGGTCCAGCCTCTCTTTTTCCTGGCGCGCCCGGGCGAGCTCGTCCCCGACGCCGCGGGCGACCTCGCGCGCCGTGTCGTATTCCCCGGCGGCCAGCGCCGACCTGGCCTTGCCGAGGGCGTTCTGGGCCTCGAGAGAGGTGAAATTGTCGCGCTGCGCCTTCCGGAAGGCCTCCTGGGCCGAGGCCACCTCCGAGGCGGCGGCCCGGGCGCCGGCATAATCGACGTACTGCTTCCAGTCGAGCATGAGCTTGCTCTGGGGCTGGTTGAGCGCCGTCGAAAGGCCGTTCCAGAAGCGCGACGACCAGGGTTTCTCCCCGAGGAGCTCCAGAAGGGCGGTTATGAATCCCGAAAGCCGGGCCGGGTCGCCCTTGAGGGCGTAGTAGGCGACGTGGAACTCCTCCGGGGGCGGCGCGCCGTAGGGCGCCATGCGGGAGGGAGCCGGCGGGCGGGGCTTGAAGAGCCCGACCTCGACGGAGGCGCCCTGCGCCGCAAGCCGCAGCCGCCAGGGCTCGCCGGGCATCTCGAGCGCCAGGGGCTCGATGACCGGGTCGCCGAACGCCTTGCGCGCGGCCACGAGGGCGCACCGGCCCGGCTTCGAGAGTATTATGAAATCGCCCGTCTGGACCGCCTGGCGCGTCTCCTGTTCCGAGAGCGCCTCGACGGTGCCGCGCCGGAGCGAGCTGCGCCGGACTATCGGTTTGGGGTCAGAGGTCGGGACGTAAAGCGTCGCCTCGGAGGCCGGGGCCGCCGGAAGGGAGCCGGCGAGCTCCGGTGGGATGTCGAACGCGGCTTGGGGCGCCGGCGAGGCCGCCGGGGGCGCGGCCTGCGCCGAGGCCGCCTCGGGCGTGATGCGGCAGAAGTTGCAGAAATATCCGCCCCGGGCGGTGATGTACGCCATCGGGCGGCCGCAGCGGGGGCAGTTGCGAGTCTCCAAGGTCCATCTCTCCGTCAGGCTTCCTTCCTTATGCCCTTTTCCTTGTAAGTGGAGACGACCATGAGCGTCTTCGTTTCCTTGATGCCGGCGAGCCTGCCCAGGCCGTTCACCACGAAGTGCTTGAGCTCCTTGTAGTTGCCGAACCGCGCCTTGACGAGCAGGTCCGTGTCGCCCGTGACCATGAAGAGGTCCTCGACCGAATCGAAATCGGCGATGTCCTGCGCGGTCTTGTCGGCGACCTTGGTGTCGACCTTGGCCATTATGACCGCCACCACCTGCTCGTCACCGTAGTAGGTGGAGATGACGCTGTCGTAGTCCGCGTCCAGTACCTCCTTTTCCATGGGCTTCCGCTCGCAATCCGCAATTATACAAGTCCTAGGTTAAATACGTTGTCTGGCGGAAGACGATGGAGGGACGACCGGCGGGGGCGATGGGCCACTGGCGCCGAACGGCAGGCCTGAAGCGTGGGGGGGACACAATGGCCCGGCCCGCGTCCGCGCCCCCGCGGCCCCCTGGTCATTGCGCCCTGCGCCTTCCCCCGCGCCAATGAATATATAATGCAAATTCGATTCTCCGGGCGCAGGTGGCTCCATGTCCGACGACAAACCCAGGCTCGCGATAATCGGCGGCTCAGGCGTCTACGACCCGTCGCTATTCGAGAACGTGAAGGCCGTGAAGGTGGCCACGCCCTACGGCGCCCCGTCGGGCCCCATCGATGTCGGCGACTTCATGGGAGTGAGGATAGCGTTCCTCCCGCGGCACGGGAAGGGCCACACGCTCCCGCCGCACATGGTCCCGTACCGCGCCAACATCTGGGCCCTGAAGAGCCTGGGCGTCGAGCGCATAATCTCGCCCTGCGCCGTCGGCTCGCTCCAGATGAAGTACCGGCCCGGCACAATCATGCTCCCGGACCAGTTCATCGACTTCACCAAGGGCCGGCAGTACACGTTCTACGACGGCGGCAAGACCGTCCATGTCTCCTCGGCGGACCCGTTCTGCCCCGAGCTCCGCAAGATAATATTCGACGCCGGCAAGAGGCAGAACGTGCCCATATTCGGCAAGGGCACCTACGTAACCATCGAGGGCCCCCGCTTCTCGACACGCGCCGAGAGCCGCATGTTCCGCCAGTTCGCCGACATCATCGGCATGACCCTGAACCCCGAGATACAGCTGGCCATCGAGCAGGAGATATGCTACGCCTCCATCGCCCAGATAACGGATTACGACGTCTGGGCCGACCACCCGGTCACGCAGGAGGAGGTTTTCTCCACGCTCCAGAAGAACCTCAAGCGGACGCAGGAGCTCCTCAAGGCGGTGATACCGCTAGTGCCCGGCGAGAGGAGGAAGTGCCCCTGCGGCGGCTCCATGAAGAACGCGGAGGTGTGAGCGTGGAAAGGCCGGAATCCTTCCGGTGCAAGCTCGTCACCTGGGACGAGATATCCAAGTGGACCGCCGGTGTCGCCCAGAAGGTCCGAAACTGCGGCTGCAAACCCTCGGTCATCATCGGCCTCACCCGCGGAGGCTGGGTCCCGGCCCGCCTGCTCTGCGACCACCTGAGGGTCAAGAAGCTCTACGCGGTCAAGACGGAGCATTGGGGGGTGACCGCCAACCCAGACGGGAAAGCGCTCCTGACGCAGGAGCTCAACATCAAAATCGAGGACGATTCGGTGCTCGTCGTGGACGATATAACGGACACGGGCGAGAGCATGACCCTGGCGATGGCCCACCTTTTCAAGATGAAACCCAGGGAGCTTCGCAATGCCACGCTGCTCCACATAACGCATTCGAAAATCGAGCCCGAGTTCTACACCGTGAAGGTGGCCAAGGAGAAATGGACCTGGTTCATATTCCCCTGGAACCTCAACGAGGACATGCGGACCATACTGCCGAAGACGCTCTATGTGCCCAAGAACGTGAACGAAATAAGGAAGGCGTTCAAGAAGCAGTTCCTCATCTCGCCCCCGGAAGCGGTCATCCGGAGGACCCTGGGCGACCTGGAAGGCGAGGGAAAGATACAACGGCGGGGGGCACGGTGGGAGAGGACGGCCTGATACCTCTTTTCGTGCTCCACGCGGGGGAGTGCGATCGCCGCAAATGCACCGCCTTGAAGCTTGCTCACTTCAGAAAGGCCGCCATCGTCAGGCCAGGGGGCGGGTTTCCGCCCGGGGTCATCTTGCTGGACCCGTTTTCGCCGGTCCTGCTCTCGCTCGCAGATGCGCCGGCCGCCCGGAAAAAGGGGCTCCTGGCGCTGGACTGCTCCTGGGATCGGGTGGACCCGGAGGCATTCGGAAGGCGGATTTCCATGCGTAGGGTGGTGCCCCGCTCCCTGCCTTTCCTGGTTGCCGCGAATCCGGTCAAGTTCGGCCAGCCGTTCCGCCTCTCCACGCTGGAAGCGCTCGCCGCGGCGTTGTACCTGCTTGGAGAAAAAGACCAGGCAGCCGATATCCTTGGCACATACACCTGGGGGCCGCGTTTTCTGGAAGTGAACCGGGAGCCTCTCGGGGATTATGCCGCAGCCTCAGACGCAGAGGGCGTCCGTCGGGCCCAGTCGGATTATTGGACGGCTCCATGAGCCGCGCACAACACGTGTCATGCTAACCCTTCAAAAGGTTCATATATACATATTTGTATCGTGAGCCCGCGGAGTGAAGAAGGCATGGCAAGATTCATCGAAGCGGAAAGAAGGAGACTTGACAAGAAGGTCTGCATGAACTGCAGCGCCCGCAACTCCATCCGCGCAACCAGATGCAGGAAATGCGGCTACGAGGGGCTCAGAATCAAGGTAAAGGAAGTCAAGAAGACCTGAGGCTGAAGCTACCGGTACCGGAAGGGGCAAAGAAAATGGACGAAATGGAAGAGGGCCGGGAAACCACCGGCGAGGGCGGGCTCACACGAAGGCTTCAGACGGAGCTAGAGATCATGCAGAGGCACGTGCTCATGCTCCAGACCATCAAGGCCAATGAGCCCATCGGCATCATCCGCCTGGCCGAGCTTCTCAGGCATCCCCAGCACAAGATACGCTACTCCCTGAGAATTCTCGAGCAGGAAGGCCTCATACGCCCCTCGCCCGAGGGCGCCGTGACCACGGAAAAGGTCAGGGAGTTCCTCCCCCATCTGGAAGGTGTGCTCCGGGAGATGGAGGCCACGGTGCGAAAGCTGAGGGAGACTTTGGGCTTCAACCCGCAAATGCCGCCGTAGCTCAGTGGTGGAGCGCCCGGCTGTTAACTGGATTCTCCCAGTGCAGCAACCGGGTGGTCGATGGTTCAAATCCGTCCGGCGGCGCATGCCCAATCGGTTGAATGCATTTCATTGACTGAAAGTTGCATTTTACGGAAGAGAACCTCGAGAAGACTGGCGGTTCCTCTCGCATCTGGGGTTTGGAAGATGAACAGGTGGTTGCGCAGGCACCAATACTGAAACGAATAGAGTGCCGGCTCGGCGAGCCGGTACCTGCCAGAAATCCGGCCTTCCAGCACGAGCATCCGCACTGGAAAAAGGCGCAGCTTATCGAGCCTGCAGTAGAACCCGCTGTCCTGGACATCCGGTGAACCAAGCAATGCTGTGATCGCTTCGTCCGGGCGCAATCTCCGCAGGCCGGCAAGCGGCCGTCCATCCAGGAGGACGGCAAAATCCGCGCCGCATCCTGCGAGCGGGTCGGGGTCGATCCCCCGGGTTGGTTCTAGAAGCCCCCGGCTCAAAGGGCGCCTTTGGGCAGGAATCCCCGCTCTCCTGAGGTCCTGAAAGAGGGAAGCGGGCGCAAGTGAATCGCAAACCAGCATTAGGTCCATGCATCCGGTTTTTCTGATTTCTAATATATATACTATATGTGGTACCTACCACTTTTTCTATGTGAACCGGCATAAAATGCTTATATCCAAATGCCATAACAAAAACGTCCATTGGATTGCGAGGTATACACAATGGCAAACATCCATCGGCGCAGGGCGGTCGCGCTTTCCGTCATCCTGGTCCTGGCGGGCATTCCAGTGCTCCTGCCAGGTGCCTCTGCAGAAGCCTGGACCAAGAACGACATGGGCCAGCCCTATGCCGGGAACGCTTATTATGGGCTATATGGAGTGGCGGTCGGAGATGGCGACCGGGACGCCCAGAACGAGGTTTATGTGACGTCGTACGATGATCATTCCGTTTACCAGTACACATTCACGGAAGCCGGCTGGGTATCGACCGCCATCGCCTCGGGAGGGACATATGTCTATAGGGTCCTGGTCGGGGATGGGGATGACGATGGCAAATCCGAGGTCTACGCGACAGGTTATCAATACGTTTATCCGAGATATGGTCCCATGCTGGAGCAGGTCTACTACGATAGCGATGGGTGGCATACCGAATTTATCACCACTCTCGGCTACTGGACGTACAATGCAGCATTAGGTGACGGCAACAACGATAACCGGACCGAGATCTACACGGCCGATTATTATGGCCACGTCTACCAGAACGCCAAGGGGACGACCTGGGATTCCCAAGATATCGGCAATACCACTCCCGCCTCCGACAGCACCTATGCGCATCTCTATGGCATCTGGGTCGGAGATGGGGACAACGACGGCAGGAACGAGGTCTACAGCTCGTCCAGCATCGGTAATGTCGACCGTTTCTCGTTCGACGGCGGCGCCTGGAAGCGGACCGTTGTCGGGAAGGGAGAGTACAACACGCTTTACGGCGAAAACTATTCCGCAATCTCCGCCATCGAGGTCGGCGACGGCGACAACGACGGGAAGAACGAGGTCTACGGCGTGTCCTGGACCAATGCCTCCGTTTATAAGTTCTCGTGGGACAGCTCGGCCAAGAAGTGGAACATGGCCACCATAGCCTCCCTCGGCAACTGGATCTACGCCTACTCAATCTCCATCGGAGACGCCGACGGGGACGGCAAGAACGAGATATACGCCGGAACGTACAAGCAAGTCTACAAGGTCTGGTACGACGGGGCCGCCAAGGAATGGCGGACGGTGGGGGTGGGCGGCGGGAACCACTACATGTACGATCTGGCGATAGGGAGCGCCACGGGGGACACCGGCCAGATGGAGCTCTACAGCGCCTGCCTGGACGGCCACGCCTACCAGTTCTACACCGACAAGACGCCCCCGGCGAACCCGAAGGTCTCCAGCGACACGCACCCGGTGCCGGGGACCTGGTACAACCGGAGCATTGTGCATGTGACCTGGAAGGACGCCGGCTACGACATAAGCGGCCTAGACGGGTATTCCGTGGCCTGGGACAAGAACGCCAAGACCGTACCCGATAACACGAAGGACTACGAGGAGAAGGTCCGCGAGGCCAACAGCACCGCATTAACGGACGGGGGGAACTGGTACTTCCACATCCGCGCCCGGGACAACGCCGTCAACTGGAACGCTTCCGCCACGCACTTCGGGCCCATTTGCATTGACACCACCCCGCCCGATTCTCTTGGTCTGTCCATCAACGACGGGACGGCCTACACCCACGACCGGAAGGTGACGCTGTCGCTTGCGGCCACCGACCCGAACCCCGGGTCCGGGGTGGGGCAGATGTCGTTGTCGAACGACGGCCTGGCCTGGAGCCCCTGGGAATCGTTCAGCGCGCTGCGGTACGAGTGGGACATCACCGAGCCGCGCTACGGGGGCAACGATACTGACGGGCTCAAGACCGTTTTCGTCAAGGTGCGCGATGGCGCCGGCAACGAGATAGGCCAGAAGAAGTGGGCGAACGCCTCCATCTACCTGGACCGGGTGGGCCCTTTCGGCCTTTCGATCGTCATCAACGGCGGCGACGATTACGCCACCTCGGCCGATGTGGCGCTGACGCTCTCCGCGCTGGATGCCGCCTCGGGCGTGGCCGACATGGCCTTCAGCAACGACGGGGTGCTTTGGAGCGGCTGGACGGGATGGGACGGCACCGCCGCCTGGTCGCTGGTCTCGGGCGCCGGGGGCTCCGGTTCGGACGGCGACCGCAGCGTCTACTTCCGGTGCCGCGACCGCGGGGGGAACCTCGCCGGGCCCGTCCGGGACACCATCGTGCTGGACCGCTACCCGCCCGACGGGCTCGGGATAACGATCGAGGGGGGCGCCGAATACGCGACGGACAGCCGGGTCCGGCTGGACCTCTCCGCCTCGGAGCCGCCGCCTGGCACCGGCATCGCCGGGATGGCGGTCGGGAACTCCCCCGGGAGCCTCGACGGCTGGGAGCCGTTCCAGAACCGCGTGGACCCCTGGAGCCTGGTGAACGGCACCGGCGGGACGGACGCCGACGGCAACAAGACCGTGTGGCTCCGGGCCCGCGACCTCGCCGGCAACCTGGCGCCGGCCGTTTCCGATTCGATCTTCCTCGACCGGCTTGCCCCCGGGCCGGCCGCGCTCTCCATCAACGGCGGTGCGGGCCACACCACGGACGCCTCCGTGAACCTCTCCATCACCGCCGTGGACCCCTCGCCGGGCTCCGGGCTGTACGCGATGCAGTTCAGCGACGACGGGGCGCGCTGGTCCGACTGGGAGCCCGCCTCGGCCTCGCGGGCCTACCGGCTTTCCGGGCCGGACGGGCCCAAGACGGTGCACCTCAGGCTCCGCGACCGCGCCGGCAACCTGGCGGACCCGGTGAACGCCACCATCATCCTGGACACCGCCCCGCCGGTAATCTCGAACGTGCGGGTGCTGGGGGTTACCGACAGCTCGGCCATCGTCGCCTGGACGACCGGGGAGGAGGCCGACAGCGCGGTGGAGTACGGCACCACCTCGGCCTACGGGCTGACGGCGCGCGACGGCGCGTTCGTCGCCGCCCACTCGCTGCAGCTCCGGGGCCTTTCCGCCTCCACCGCCTACCATTTCCGGGTGCGCTCCGCCGACCGCGCCGGGAACCCGCCAGCCTATTCGCCCGACCTCGTTTTCATCACGGCCGCCACCCCGGACACGACGCCCCCGATGCTTTTCAACATCCTCGTCTCCGGAATAACGGACACGCTGGCCGTGGTGACCTGGACGACGAACGAACCCTCCGACAGCGCCGTGGCCTACGGGAAGACCTCCGCCTACGGCCAGAAGGCCTCGGACCCGGCGCTTCTGCTGCGCCATAGCGTGGTGCTTTCCGGGCTGTCCCCGTCGACGCTCTACCATGCGCGGGCGGAGTCCCGGGACTCGACGGGCAACGGGCCAGCCCTTTCGGGCGACCTCGTATTCACGACGCTCTCCGCGCCCGACACCGCCCCGCCGGTGATCTCCAACGTGCGGGTGAGGGGCATCACCGACCGGCTCGCCGTGGTCTCGTGGGAGACGAACGAGCCGGCCGACGGGTTCGTGGACTTCGGCAACACCACCGCCTACGGCGCCCGGGCGCGCGACGGCGCCTTCACCATGCTCCACGAGTTCACTCTCACAGGGCTTTCGGCGCTGACCACCTACCACTTCCAGGCCGGCTCCTCGGACGCCTCGGGCAACGGCCCCGCGCTCTCGGGCGACCTCACGTTCACGACCGCACCGGGGCCCGACGCCGCGCCGCCCTCCATTTCCCGCGTCCGGGCCGAGGGCGTGACCGCCACCGGCGCCGTCATCCTCTGGGAGACGGACGAGCCCGCCGACGGCCTGGTCGAGGTGGGCATCACCACGAACTACGGGACGACGGCCGCCGACGGCTCGTTCCGGCTGGAGCACAGCCTGCCCCTTTCGGGGCTCCGGCCGGACACGCTCCACCACTTCCGGGTGCGCTCGGCGGACCCGAGCGGGAACTCCGCCACGGGCGGGGACCTCACCTTCCGGACGCTCTCCGAGGGCGCGGCGCCGGACCGGACGCCCCCTGCCATTTTAGCCGTCGAGGTGACGGGCGTGTCGGACACTCGGGCGGTGGTCATCTGGAAGACCGACGAGCTCGCCAGCGGAGAGGTCGAATACGGCCGGACGATGGAGTACGGCCTGCGGGCCTCCGACCCCGCCTACCTCCTGGGCCACAGCATCGTGCTCGAGGGCCTCAAGCCCTCCACGGAGTACCACCTGCGCGTGAAGTCGACGGATGTCTCCGGCAACGGGCCGTCGGCGAGCGCCGATTTCCGGTTCACCACCGCATCGGGCCCGGACAGGACGGCCCCGGCCGTGTCGGAGGTGCGGGTGCTTTTGGTGAACTCGACGGGCGCGACGATAAGCTGGAGGACGGACGAGCCGGCGATGAGCCTCGTCGAGTACGGGGCCGACGCGTTCTACGGCCGCACCCGGACCTCGCGCCTCTTCGTGCTCAACCACTCGGTCCAGCTCACCGGGCTTTCGCCCGGGACGCTCTACCATTTCCGCGTTTCCTCGACGGACCCGGCGGGCAACCCCTCCGCCCCGGGGGCCGACCTCACGTTCACGACGCTCAAGGCGGGCGGAGGCGGCGGCGGAGGCGGCGGGACCACGCCCCCGAAACCGGCGCCCTCGCCGCTCCCCGTGACGCTGGACAGCTCGTGGCCCTGGCTTCTGCTCGCTGCCGGAGCGGCCATGGCGGCCGGAGCCGGCTACTACGTCGCCGGCAGACGGGCCCGCCGCAGGACCGGCGAGGCCGCCACATCGGAAGACCAGGCACCTTCGGAGCCGCCCGTCCCGGCCGTACCCCTGACGACCGCTCCAGCCGGTCCGGAACCCCCCGCCGCATCCCCCGCCCAGGCCCCCGCCCCGTCAAAGACCGCCGCGCACGAGGCCGCCCACGTCGCCCAACCGGCCGAGCCGCCCAGGGCCGCTCCCCTTCCCGCCCCCGATCGCGACGCCGGCGCCGTCGAGACCGTCGAGATGGAAAGCGCCCATCCCAGCCCGGCGGCGGCAGCTCTCGCAAGGTCCAAGTCCCAGCCTGCTGCGCCCATTTCCTCCTCGCCGCTCAAGCACATCCGGTGCCCCTCGTGCAGGACGCGCATCCCGCTCTACAAGGAAGGGCCGCAGGTCATAACGTGCCCCGGGTGCGGGAAGAGGGGGCCGTACAGGCCGAAGGCTTGAACGACGGGTAAACCGGTAAACTGGTAAACCGGTACCGCAAAAGACCGGCCCGTGGCCGGTCTTTTAGGCCGAGACGAGCGCAGCTCGTCTACGGAACCGGGAACGGACGACGGGGGCAAGGGGTGGCCGGCGTCCACACCCCGAGGCTGCCGGGCTCCCCGGCTCACCAGCATACCGGCTTCCCGGCATACCAGTTTACCGGCTTACCGGTTTCCCCGTCCGTCCACGACCCTTTAGGCTTTGTATCAGAGATTACTTATACTCAGTATTTTCTTTCTGTTACCTATTCCGGCATGGACGTGCCGGTCTGGAGTGTTTGGCATGGCCCGCAAAGCCGCGTTCAGAGCCCTGGTGACGACATTCATCCTTCTGGCAGGCTGCCTGGTCCTCGTGCCCGCCCCGGCCGCGGCCGAGCAGTGGGCGAAGGTCGACATGGGCAAGCCCTACCGTGCGACCGCCTCGAACGGCCTCTACGGCGTGGCCGTCGGTGACGGGGACCGCAACGGCCAAAAAGAGGTCTATTTCAGCTGCGACGACGACGGCCACGTGTACCGCTTCAACTACACGAACGGCACCTGGAACATCACCGACGTCGGCATAGTGGTCGGCGGCAACCCGTACGAGGTGCATGCGCGGGCCCTCATCATCGGAGACGGGGACGACGACGGCAACCCCGACATCTACGTGAACGGCATCTACAGGCAGAACATGTGGAACAACCTCGTCAACCGGCTCTTCCAGTTCGTCAACTCGAGCGGCGGCTGGACCCGCACGGACTGCGGGGCCACCGGCTCCCGCTCCAACGATCTCGCGCTCGGCGACGGCAACAACGACGAGCGCAACGAGATATTCTCCGCCGACCAGGACGGCCACATGTACCTCTACTACAAGAGCAACGACTGGAGCACCCAGGACATGGGCAACCCGCCCCGCTTCTGGTACCAGAACCAGTGGAACACCGCCAACCTCCGCGGGACGGCCGTCGGCGACGGCGACAACGACGGCAGGCTCGAGGTCTTTGCCGCCACCTCCAACTCCCACGTCTTTCGGTACAATTACTCGAGCTCGACGACGAGCTGGAACATCACGGATGTCGGCGCCGGAGACAACGACGGCACGGGCAACTACTACACGCAGGGCCTCACCCGCGTGGTCGTCGGCGACGGCGACAACGACGGCAAGAACGAGGTGTACGCCACGGGCTACATCAACGCGAGCGTCTACCGGTTCCGCTGGAACTCCTCCTCCTCGGCCTGGGAGGGCAAAAACCTGGTATCGCTCGGGGCCAACCTCAACGCCCTTGATATCGTGCTCGGGGACGGCAACGACGACGGGAAGAACGAGCTCGTGATAGGCGCCTCGAACAAGCAGGTCTACATCGTGTCCTACGACAACGGCACGGGCGCCTGGAGCTCGGGCTCCGTGGGCTCCGGGGACGGCGCGATGCTCGGCGTCGATTTGGGGGCGGCCCGCTCCAATTCCTCGCTCAAGGAGGTCTTCGCCGCCTGCCAGGACGGCCACGGCTACGAGTTCTACTACGACCGCGTGCCCCCGGCGAACCCGGTCGTGACGAGCGACACCCACCCCGTGGAGGGCACCTGGTACGACAAGAACATCGCGCACGTGATGTGGAAGGACCAGGGCTACGACATCAGCGGCATCGACGGCTACTCCGTCGCGTGGGACACCACCTCGGACACCCTTCCCCCGGCCTCGAAGACCTACGAGGAGACGGTCCACGACGCCACGAGCTCCGCGCTCGCCGACGGCAGCCACTACTTCCATATCAGGGCGCGGGACAACGCGCTCAACTGGAACAAGACCGCCACCCACTTCGGGCCCATCCGGGTCGACACCACGGCGCCGGATTCCGTGACCATCACCATCAACGCCGGTGACGGCTACACGAACAGCGCCACGGTCAAGCTCGGCCTTTCGGCCTCGGACCCGTCCCCCGGCTCGGGGATAGCCAAGGCCTCGTTCAGCAACGACGGGACGAGCTGGTCGGCGTGGGAGGCCTTCTCGGCCGACCGGGCGGGCTGGGACCTCACCGATTCCCGCTACGGGGGCAACTCCTCCGACGGGACGAAGACCGTCTGGGCCCGCGTGATGGACGGCGTCGGCCACGAGATAGCCGCAAACCTCCGGGGCCGAGACGACATCTTCCTCGACCGGGTGTCCCCCTCGGGCCTCTCCATCACGGTGAACGACGGGGCCGTCTACTCCACCTCGGCCGACGTCGGCCTCAAGCTCGGGGCGACGGACGCGGCGCCGGCCTCGGGCCTCTCCAAGATGTCCTTCAGCAACGACGGCTCGTCCTGGTCGTCGTGGATGGACTGGGCGGAATCCGCCTCGTGGTCCCTCGTCTCGGGCGCCGGCGGGATGGACGCCGACGGGGACCGGCTGGTCTACTTCCGGGTCCAGGACCGCGCCCTCAATGTCGGTGGGCCCATCTCCGACGGGATATTCCTCGACCGGAAGGCCCCCGAGAACCTGAGCCTGGCCATCAACGGCGGGGCCGCCTACACGAACCTTTCGACGGTCGAACTGGCCATCCAGGCCAACGACCCCATCCCCGGCTCGGCCGTGTCCGAGATGACGCTCGCCAACACGGAGGGCGCGCTCGGGACCTACGAGGCGTTCGCCGCCTCGAAGAGCGGATGGAGCCTGACGGCGGGCGCCGGCGGGACCGACACGGACGGGACGAAGACGGTCCACCTCAAGGTCCGCGACCGGGCCGGCAACACGGGCGGGCCCGCCCGCGCCTCGATATTCCTCGACCGGGTGAAGCCCGCCGCCTCCTCGATAACCATCAACGGCGGGGCCGCCTACACCATCGGGCGGCAGGTGACCCTGTCGCTCTCCGCGACCGACCCGGACCCCGCCTCCGGGGTGGACCGGATGCAGTTCTCCTCCGACGGCGCCTCCTGGACGGACTGGGAACCGTTCTCGGCCTCGAAGAGCTACACCCTGGACGCCCCGGACGGCCTGAAGACGGTGCACTTCCGCGTGCGGGACAGGGCGCAGAACGTCGGCGACGCCGCCTCGGCTACCATCATCCTGGACACCGCCCTGCCCCAGATATCCAACGTCCGCGTCGTGAGCATCACGGACACCTCCGCCATCGTCACCTGGACCACGGACGAGGATGCCGACTCGACCGTCGAGTACGGCACCTCCGTCAACTACGGCTCGACGAAGCCGGACGCCGCCTTCGTGCTGTCGCACTCTGTTGCGCTCCAGGGGCTTTCGGCCTCCACCACCTACCATTTCCGGGTGTCCTCGAAGGACCGGGCCGGGAACCTGCCCGCCGTCTCGCCGGACTACCAGTTCATCACCGCCCCCACGCCGGACACCACGCCTCCCCAGATATCCAACGTGCAGGTGGACGGCATCACGGACGTGCTCGCGGTCGTGAGCTGGACCACGAACGAGCCGGCCGACAGCGCCGTCCTGTACGGCCTGGACGCCTCCTACGGCTCCCGTCAATCCGACGGCAATTTCCTGCTCAGGCACAGCCTCACGCTCTCCGGCCTCAAGCCCGAGACCCTCTACCACTTCCAGGTCCAGTCCACCGACCCGTCGGGGAACGGGCCCTCGAAGAGCGCCGACCTCACCTTCACCACCCTCAAGGCCCCGGACACCGCCCCGCCCGTCATCTCGAACGTCAGGGCGTCCGGCATCACGGACAGGCTCGCCGTCATCACCTGGGAGACGGACGAGCCCGCCACCGGCCTGGTGGACTTCGGCACGGACGCCTCCTACGGGAAAACGGTCTCCCACCCCGGGCTGCTGTCGCTGCACGAGCTCACGCTGCTGAATCTGCTGCCGAACGCCACCTACCACTTCCGCGTGCGGTCCGCCGACGCCTCGGGCAACGGGCCGGCGCTTTCGCCGGACTTCACGTTCACGACCGCGGCGTCGCCGGACTCCACGCCGCCGGCGATCCTGAACCTGCGCTCCGAGGGCGTCTCGGAGGCCTCCGCCAGCGTGATCTGGGAGACCGACGAGATAGCGGACGCCTACCTCGAGTACGGCCCCACCACCTCCTACGGCCTGTCCTCGACGGTGAACGAGTACACCCTCCAGCACACGCTGCTGCTCCTGGGCCTCAAGGCCGACACGCTGTACCACGTGCGCGTGCGCTCCTCGGACCCCAGCGGGAACGCCGCCACGAGCCCGGACCTCACCTTCCGCACGAAGAAGGCGGGAGGGACCCAGGACACCTCGCCCCCGGTCATATCCGGGTTCGACGTGACGGGCATCACGAACAACCGCGCGGTGGTCATATGGATGACGGACGAGCTTGCCAACTCGGAGGTGGAATACGGCAACACCACCGCCTACGGCCAGCGCGCCTCCGACCCGTCGTACGTGATGGTCCACAGCATCCTTCTTGCGGGCCTTCAACCGTCGTCGGAGTACCACGTCCGCGTCAGATCGACGGACGTGTTCGGCAACGGCCCGGCGGTCAGCGCCGGCCTGCGCTTCGTGACCTCGGCCCTGGCGGACCTCGACCCCCCGCAGGTCACGGAGGTCCGGGTCGTCTCCGTCACGAGCACGACCGTCACCATAGGCTGGACCACGAACGAGCCCTCGACCAGCGTCGTCGAGTTCGGCCCGACGAGCCTCTACGGCCGGAACGCCACGCTCCAGTCCTTCGTGCTCAACCATTCGGTCACGATAGGCAACCTTACGGCCGACACGACCTACCACTTCAGGGTCGTCTCGACGGACCCGAGCGCCAACCCCTCGCTCCCGAGCGTGGACATGACCTTCACCACCCTCGAGGCGGGAGGCGGCGGAGGCGGAGGCGGAGGGGGCGCGAAGCCCGTGGCCACCAAAGAGTTCCCCTGGCCCTGGGTCGTGCTGGCCATCATCATCGTCGTCGGACTGGCGGCGGGAATCTATGTAGCCACGAGAAAGCCGCCCGTCCAGCCCGCCGGGCCCTCGCACCAGCCCCCGAAGCCGCCGGAGACCGAGGTCATGGAGGTCGAGGCGGCCGCACCGGAGACCGGAGCCGGCGAGGAAGTCCTGGAATCGCTCCCCATGGAAGAGACCTCCCCTCGCGCCCAGCCCGCTCAGCCCCGCGCTCCCCCCTCCCAGCAGCAGTGGCCCCAGCCGATAATGGCCGCCACGATGGCCGGGACCGCCGGGATGGCCGCGCAGGCCGCTGCCCCGGCACCTTCGCCCGAAATCGACTGGGGGGCGCCTCTCGCAGGGGCCCCGCCGGCCAGGACGCCCGTCAAGCACATCCGGTGCCCCGTCTGCAAGACCCGCATACCGATATTCGAGGATGTCGAGCACGAGATAAAGTGCCCCGTGTGCGGGAAGAAGGGCCCCTACAAACCGAAGGGAGGGCAGCAAGGCAGCGAGGCAGCACCGCAGAAGACCGGTGAAGCCCCGGCGGCGCAGCCACCGGGGGCCCCGATGTTCGTCCACGCCCCGGAACCGTCCTCCCAACCGGCGCTGGACGCGCTCGTGAAGGGGCCGCGGCAACCGCCAACGCCCGTCATTGCGCCGGTTTCACGGCCCCCATCTCCGCGCTCCCAGCCCCAATCCCAGCCCCAGGAACAGCCGACGCGCCGGACCCGCTGTTCCAACTGCGGGAGCCCGGTGCCGATATACGGCAACACGTTCCCGATCAGGGTAACCTGCCCGAACTGCGGCAGATCGGGAACTTACAACGGGCCGAAACGTTGACGACGGGTAAACCGGTAAACTGGTAAACTGGTGAACCGGTAAGAATCCATCAAAAGCTGACAACGCGGAGAGCTGTTCCTCCTACCGCACGTCTTTGCTGGCATGTTCCTCCAAATCACTATTGGATTATGTCCATATCAATGCTTCCACGAGGAAATGTCCATAAAAGTCCAGCGGCAACCACCGATCGACCGAATTAATCGATGCACTTTTCATGTTCCATAATCAGAATGTGCACCAGCATGTTTGACGACTACCAGTTTGCGCGGAGTACTATGATGCGTTGGATAATAATAAAATTAAAGAAAATAAGATTCATTCGTTTTTTTTTAATTAGATGCAATTGCATTAAAGTAGAAAATTTCTTTTTTTTTAAACGACCTCAAATTGGGTTTCATATCCTATTTTATTTATCCACCCAAACCCATCCCAGAATCCATATTCGAATCTGACAGTGTATCTTCCGGTGTCGTTAAAATCATAATCTGTGATGCCAACGCTCTCGTTGCCGAGGAAGAAATACCTTGATGTAAGATTCAATTCCGCGACAGGATTGTCCATGACTTTTGTGCTATCATAAGATTCACCTGACTTCAAGAGGATAGCCTCTTCCCTGGGAATGACCGGACCGTCAGGCGGAACATAATCATGCAAGACGGTCCCGTTGGGAATCGTCACGAAGGTATCCAATGTGCCACTGAAAATCGATGGCTGCATGCAACGAAGCGGATAAGGGCCGTTATTGGTGATGTGGGCTTTGAGGACTATATTTTCGCCTTTCAGAAATGATTCCTTTACCGGTGAAAATGTTATGTTGAATACCGGCTGTGCTATTCGGACAAGGACCGGTTTTTTAATCCATCCATCAACACCACGAAGCATAAAGGTATAATGATAGACATCACTTGTCTGCTCTACGCCGTAAGCGAAGTATCGGTATTCGTTATCGGCAGGCTTCTTTTTCCAAGGGCCATACGAATAATAATCCCAAGGCAATTCGATGGGTCGATTGATAATTGATGTATCGATTCGTCGCATCGCCAAATCAACTGTCCCATCATTGTCATAATCCCAACCAGACGGCAATAGAAAATGGTAATCCGTTTTAATCGTGGCATGGAAAACCAGTGTGGAATTCGGATACCCTTTGACAACATTATCTATTATTATTTCATATTTTTCCTTTGGCGTATAGGGCAATGCTATATAAAGTCCAATAATAGCTAGACAGAATATGGCGACAACCAAGAATACAAATATTTTTGGATTTATTGGCATTTTCCCCTCAACAATCCAAGAAACCCCACAAGCTGCACTTTCGAAGAAAATACGGCCACCACATTCCAGGCTCCCGCTTCCCGACGAAAGTCACGAACC
>Ga0233425_10000626_pt1 | contig 89490 bp, 83 predicted proteins | sample Watercolumn_Towu_2_FD_181712 | JGI IMG/M metagenome (GOLD analysis project Ga0233425, IMG submission 181712) | Freshwater microbial communities from Lake Towuti, South Sulawesi, Indonesia - Watercolumn_Towuti2014_140_MG | ecosystem: Environmental > Aquatic > Freshwater > Lake | place... | reverse complement strand
TATCGCATCAGGTTATGGAATATGTACTACAATGACCTTGAGCACTGCGGTCTGAATGGGAAAACACCAAATGAATTTTTGAACCATTATCAGTTAATCAATCCGCCAAATGTGGTTGCCTAGAACATGTCATCTCGCCCTTCTCTCTTCTATGCCTTCCGCCTCAATCATCCCCGCCCCTCTTATCTTATGTTTCAATTATATCATGCCAGCATGATATTGTCAAGTATCTCGGCGGGAAATAGCAAATAAGCCCATAAATAAGACATTTTTGCTGTTCTGCCCTCCTCCTTAAAACTGCTGTCTTGGGTCTATTCGGAAATAGATCGCAAGCAGGCCAAGGAGCATATCAAGATACGGAAAACAGGCTGATGAGATCAAACCTCGGACGCCCGGAGGCCGTTTCCGGTAGACGAGCTTGCGCGCGGCCTTATGATTGATGATTGGCTGAAATTGATATATATCGCCTCGGCGGGATTTTTGTTTTTGCCGGTCTTCGCGCCGACTGCCCGACCTTTTGACGAGCGAGGACAATAGAAAAGCCCTGCTTTCGCGAGGCAATTTCTCCTCTTTATCGGCTTTTCAAGTCGTCCCTATGTCATGTGGCACTTCTTATCCATTTGACTCGCGCTCGCTCAGGACAAACGCTGTCACACTCCGTGACAGCGTTTGTATTTCTTTCCCGAGCCGCAGGGGCAGGGGTCGTTGCGGCCCGTCTCGGGCTTGGGAGCCGGAGCCGCCTGCGGCGCGGCGGACAGCGCCGCCCCCGCGCCGAGGCCAATTCCCCCACCCGGCGACGTGTCGGCTCGGACCTCGTGGCGCGCCTGCGGTATGTCGGAGCGTATATGCGCGCCCGCTTTGAAAATCGTCTGCACCGCCTGCGCGCGGATGGCGGCCTGCAGACTGCGGAACAGGCGACTGCTCTCATTTTTGTACTCTACCAGAGGGTCGCGCTGGCCGTACGCGCGCAGGCGCACCGAGTCGCGCAGGTGCTCCATCTCGTCCAGATGGTCCATCCACAGAGCGTCAATGGAGTGAAGGATGGCGGCGCGCGTAGCCTCGCGCATAGAGTCCGCGCCCAGGGACTGCTCGCGCTCCTCGTACGCGCGGCGCAATGCCTCCGTAAGATACGTCGTCATGGAGTCGCGGCGCGCCTGCGTGTCTCCAGGACCTGCCGCGGCCTCGCGCAGACGCTCGTGCGCATCATCGGGGACGGCGGCCAGCGCTCTGGCGGCCTCGTATATCTCCTCGGTGTCCCACCCGTCTCCCGTCGCATGGAAATCCACGATACCCCGAACCTCGCCTGCGATCATCTCAAAGACCCTGTCGCGGAGGAGCGACTGGTCGGGGACAAAAAGTATTTCCCGCCGCATGCGGTAGACGGCGTCGCGCTGGCGGTTGAGCACGTCGTCATACTCCAGCACGTGCTTGCGGGCGTCAAAATGAAATCCCTCTATTTTGCCCTGCGCCGATTCAATCGCGCGCGAGACGATTTTGTTTTCAATCGGCTGATCTTCCGGCAGGCCGAAGGCCTCCATCATGCGCTTGATCTTGTCCGACCCGAATACGCGCATCAGATCGTCGTCCAGCGAGACGAAAAACCGCGATACACCCGGGTCGCCCTGGCGCCCCGCGCGGCCGCGGAGCTGATTGTCAATCCGGCGCGCCTCGTGCCGCTCAGTGCCAATAACGCACAATCCCCCTGCCCGACGCGCCTCCTCCGCCCCGCCCGCGTCCGGCGCACTGCGGGATTGAGCACGATCCCCCGCCGATGAGGGCTGGCCGCCCAGGATAATATCTACGCCGCGGCCGGCCATGTTGGTCGCAACGGTTACCGCGCCGGGTCTGCCCGCCTGCGCGATGACCAGCGCTTCCTGCTCGTGATTTTTGGCGTTGAGCACCGCATGGCGCACACCCTCCACCTCCAGCATACGCGCCAAGTGTTCACTTTTCTCAATGGATACCGTGCCGATGAGCACGGGCTGGCCCGCCGCACTGCGTTCTTTGACCTCGCGCACGACGGCCTGAAATTTGCCCGCCTCGGTCCGGAATATGAGATCCGGCAGGTCGCGGCGCACCGCGGGGCGGTTGGTCGGGATGGTGATGACGTCCAGTTTGTAGACCTTGTGGAATTCCTCGGCGCTCGTCTGCGCCGTCCCCGTCATGCCGGCGAGCTTGCCGTACATGCGGAAATAATTCTGAAACGTGATCGTCGCCAGCGTCCGCGATTCCTGCTGAATCTGCACGCCTTCTTTGGCTTCCACCGCCTGATGCAGTCCCTCGCTCCAGCGGCGTCCGGGCATCAGGCGGCCGGTAAATTCATCCACGATGATTACCTGTCCGTCTTTGACCACGTAATTGCGGTCGCGGAAAAAAAGCGCGTGGGCGCGGAGCGCGGACTCCAGATGCCGCACGAAACGGACACCCTTTTCTTCGTAGATACTGCCTACGCCCAGCAGGCTCTCCACGCGGTCTATACCCGCATCGGTGATCGTGACGGCCTTGAGTTTTTCGTCCACGTTGTAATCGGCGCCTTCTTTCAATTGCGGCACAAGTTTGGAAAAGATGCCGTATAGTTCGCCCGAATCGGTGTCGGGCGCGGAGATGATGAGCGGAGTGCGCGCCTCGTCTATGAGAATGGAGTCCACCTCGTCCACGATGGCGTACGCATGGCCCCGCTGGCGGAGGACGCGCGGATCGTATTCCAGATTGTCGCGCAGGTAATCAAAGCCGAATTCGTTGTTGGTGCCGTATGTAATATCCGCGGCATACGCTTCGTGGCGCGCACAGGGACGGAAATGATTGAGCCGGTCGTCCCCGTGAGGGTGCGGATCGTCGTACGCCGGATCATACATGCCCGAAAAATCATGCGCGATGACGCCCACAGTCATACCCAGCGCGTCGTACACGCGCCCCATCCAGCCAGCTCCGACCCGCGATAGATAGTCGTTGGGCGTTACCAGATGAGCTCCGTCGCCCGCCAGGGCGTTGAGATACAGCGGGAGGGTCGCGACCAGTGTCTTGCCCTCGCCCGTTTTCATCTCCGCGATGCGCCCCTGATGGAGTACGACGCCGCCGATGAGCTGTACGTCAAAATGCCGCTGTCCCAGGACGCGCCCTGCCGCCACACGCACCGCCGCAAACGCCTCGGGCAGTAGATCATCGGGCGAGTCGCCCGCCGCAATGCGTCTTTTGAACTCGGCGGTAAGTCCCCTCACCTGCTCGTCGGATAGGCCGGTGAATTCTTTTTCAAATGCGCCTATCTCCGCAACAACGGACTCCAGCGAGCGTATGTAGCGGGCATTTGCATCCCCGAATATTTTTGACAAAAACGCCATAGGTGGTGCCCATCATACACTCAAAACCAAGAAAAATCCACCCGCTCCGGGGTATCCCGGAGCGGGTGGCATATGACCGTGCATCCCGACCCTATCTTCCCTCGTCGCGCTCCCGCGTGCGCCTGCCAAACCATGCGGATGGGCTTAATCGAAGATACTGCTTGGCACGCCGGGCGCCCCGGCGCATGAGCGACTGGGATTTGGTCCGATAACGGATAATTTCGCGGGTTATTTCGTCCGCCAGAGCATCGCATGCGGCGTGCGCCTCGGTCTGGGCGGACTCGGCGCGGATGACGTGCCTGCCCAGAGTGAGCGTGGCCGTCGCCGCATAGACCATGCCTTTGTTGTGGTGATGCGTGATGCGGCTGATCTCAATATCCAGGACCGGCGCATCCGAGAGCGCAAGGGCCGCCAGGCGTTTCTGCACCGGACGCACCACCTTCTGCTCCGCATACTCGCGCAGGGCAGGGGTAACCTCCATGTCTTTGTGATGTATGTTTACACGCATAAGCCGGATATAAATACCACTAACAAGTCTATATATAGCAAACTCTCCGCGAGCGCGCCATGTTTCGCTCCGTATATCCGGCGCTGGCGTACAAGTTGACACCCGCCCGCGATTCGGATACCACTACACCTATGCGCAATCGGGCGTGTACCTACGTTTTGTTCTTACCATCATATTGTAGGAGGAAACGAGCCGTGATGGAAATTAAAATATGCGGTATCTCCGGGTCCGAGACTGGTGGCAAGACATATCGCCTCCTTGAGGAAGCGTTGCATGCATGTCAAAAATTTCCTTCAAAAAACGGGTTGGAAGACGTGGCTGTCATCACCCAGATCATTGATCTGGGCATAACTATTCTTCCCCCGATGAGAACCGGCCAGCGATCTCCCGCCACACCACCCAGTGCCGTGCGGGAAATCCTTTCAATTCTAACATTCCAGGATGGGTTTCTATTCGCAAGTCCCGTCAGATGGTTTGCTCCCAGTGCGCGGATGCAGATTTTGCTGGAATGGATGGATCATCTGGAGGCGCCAAATTTCCCCCTCACGGGAAGACCCGCCGGATTTTTGGCCGTGTGCGAAGAAGACGGCGGCCAGCAGGCGGTCAGCGCCATGGCCGCCGTTGCCATGCATCTGGGTATGATCATCCCCCCTCACGCCGCATTTTTCGTCAATACCAACATGGCGGAGAAAAGCGAGGACCAGTGGATGTTGCGTCCTGAAGTGGTCGGAGAAAACGTGGTCGCCATGATCCTGCGACTCCGTGGCGCACAGGTCCCGTGGTCCCAATAATAAGATACGGCGCATAGGCAACGGCGTTCCCCTCCGGGGAACGCCGCTTTTTTATAGTGCGATTGTGCCGCTCTACTGTATAACGCCGGATGTCTTTTTGCTCTCGTACACCGCCTCTATCATTTTCCATATCAGTTTTGCGGCAGTAAAGTCGGGGGCGACGATGCCGGGTATGGGAGCCAGTTCCATGACGTCCATGCCGATAATCTCATGGCGCGGGATCAAATACTCCAGAAGCCCCGTCATCTGATACCACGTCAGTCCCCCGGGCTGGGGCGTGCCGACCGCAGGCATCATCCCCTGATCAAACACGTCCAGATCAACGCTGATATAGAGTTTGGGCTTGAGCGTTTTATCTATCTCCTCCACCGGCACGTCGGGCGCGTAAAAAACGTTCAGGGATTTTTCTGCCGTGCTTTTCGCCGTCTCTTCCGCGATATATTTTTTGATATCGCGATCAACGCTCCGTATGCCGGCCTCCGTCAGCGACACACGCGGCCCCAGTTCGTATGAGCGGCGCATCACGGACGCATGAGAATACCGGTCGCCGTGATAGTCGGGGCGCAGATCGGGGTGCGCATCCAGGTGCAGAATGGAGAAATCCTGATGCTTCCCGTACAGCGCGGCGACGGACGCAAATGTCAGCGAGTGCTCCCCGCCGATGACAAACGGCATTTTGCCTTTGGCGACCACGTCCTCGGCGATAAAGCGCGACAAGGACGCCAGATGCTCGGCGGTGGAGCCGCCGTACAACGACAGCGTATGCTCAAACGTATAGAAAAATCTGTCCCGCACCGCCGGGTGCCACTCGGTCTCGCCCCACGGCTCGTCCAACTGCATGGACGCCGTGAGAATCGCCATCGGCCCCTCGCGACTCCCGGATTTGTACGTCGTCGTCGCATCGTACGGCGCGGGTATCAATGCTATGTGCGCGCGCTCAAAATCCTGTTCCGGCGCCCCGCAAAACCGCAGAGGCACCGGCTCCGCTTTCTCTCCCTCCGAATCCGGAAAAAAATCATGTGCCATGTGATGTTGTTTTATCCGAATACCCGCGACAGATCGGTGCCGTTGCGTTTTTTGCCGCGCATGCGCTCGTGGAGCGCGTGCGTAATAATGGGAAGTGCGAGCGTCGCCTCGCAGTAGCAGACCAGGTGATTGTCCGTATCGGCGATTTTGCCCCAGCTCATGGCCTCCTCCAGCGTACATCCCGAGAGACCCCCCCACTGCGGGCTGTCGGCCGTTATCTGCACGGCATACTTGTGGGGATAATACGTCTCGTCATTGCCCTTGCGTTTGAGATATTTGCGCGAGGGAATCTTGCGGTCCTCGTACAGCAAATCCCCCGTCACCGCAAACAACTGGATGAAATCCTTCGGCACGCCGCCGCCAATATACAAAACGCCGGTGTCTTTGACGTGCGTCGCCATGCTCATAAACTCCACATAGTCTTTCATCGCATCAATGGAGAGTGTAAACCCCCTGCTCTTGGCGACCAGTGCGGCGTCCCCGTACGGGCTGTCGGCGATCGCGGGACAGAACACCGGCACGCCGTAATGCGCGGCCGTGGCGACGATGCTCTTGATACCCTTGCCCCACAGCCACAGACCGAACAGGCGGAGAAACTCCCGCGAAGAGTACGCGTATTTCTCGTCCAGGGTTTCCATGAAATCCGCGATCAACTCGGTCATCTCCATATATTCATCCTCGCGGCCGTATACGTCGTAGTAGCGGTTGAATCCCTCCCGGAAAAGTTTCTGGTCGTCTTCCAGGTGCGAACCCTGCCAGTACGGATATCCCATCGCGTCCACGATATCTTCGGATATGTTGGCCCCCGTGGACACGAGCACATCAATGTAGCGGTGTTCTATGAGCCAGTTGATCATCTTCCACTGGCCGGTCGTGGACAGAGATCCGGTATAGCCAAGAAAAATCGTGGTCCCCGGATCCCGTATCATTTTCTCCATGAGGGAGACGCTTTGCGCCAGCTTCTTACCCTGAAAGCCCGTCTGCTCCATGGCCTCCAGAAGTGCCGATATTGACTTGTCACCCACCGTGACCGCTTCTACTTTTTTGCGCTGAAATGAACTTTTCGCCATGTAGTATGAAAATTAATGAGCGTTTAACGTTCAAATATGCGCGAAAACCCGGGCGCCTTGCGCGCGCGCCATGCACCCGTCCGGTACGCGTGAGCGGCCAGGATCGGTAGCGCCATGGTCGCCTCGGCATACACCATTTGCTCGTGTACCGTGCTTACCTTGCCCCATGAGCTGGCCTCTTTGAGCGTAGAGGAGGAGCATGCGCCGTCGCGCACATCCGCCACCGTGATCTGCACAGCGTACTTGTGCACCGGAACGTCGCGGCCGAGTATCTCGGCCGCGACCACCGTATCCTGCGCGAAGTTTTTGGGCACGCCGCCGCCAATCATCAAAAGTCCCGACTCGTGGCTCTCCATTTTGATTTTGGTCAGCTCCAAAAAATCTTTCACCGAGTCAATGCTCATGTGCCCGTCCGGCCGGTGCCACTGGTGGTACACCAACCCGAACCCGGCGGACGAGTCGGAGAATGCCGGGCAGAAGATCGGGACGTCCATCTCATAGGCGGCCTGTACCAGCGAGTCTTTCTTTTTGGCGTGTTTTGTCAGATATCGCCCCATCTCGCGGATAAACTCGCGCGAGGAGTACGGCCGCGGATCCAGTCCGTCCGCGATTTTTGCTATCGTCTTGTCGCAGTTCTGCAGGTCTTCCTCGTCTATAAAGGTGTCGTAGATGCGGTCTATATACAGTGAACGAAGCAGTCCGTCATCAATAAACGGCGTGCCGCGGTAGTGCCTGAAGCCCAGCGCCTCAAAAAAATCCATATCCACGATGCTGGCTCCCGTGGCCACGATCACGTCCACCATGCGGTTTCTCACCATATCAACGTATACCTGCATGCATCCGGCGGCGCTCGTGGAACCGGCCAGCGTAAGCCATGACGACGCGTTTTTGTCGGCAAGCGTCATATTGAATATGTCGGCCGCGCGCGCAAGATCGCGCGCAGAAAAAGACATACGGGAATACGACGCCATCAGCGCCGCGACGTTGATCTTTTTTATATCTATGTGCTCTACCGTGTCGCGAAGGAGTTGTTTTTTTGTCGGCTTTGCCATAATTCAGGATAATTGATAACCAGTCATCCGTCGCCCCGTCTACCATCCGAATAATTTGCCGATGTCATCGGCCGTCTCGCGCTTGCGCGCGACGGTCACAATACCGTTTTGCAGTACCAGCTTGAGCGGCGAGGACAGGAGGCAGTGGTGAGACGCAAAGGCGTCCTGGTAGGCGCCCGTATCAAAGATGGCGATGTACAGATCCTCGCCCGGATTGAGATCCTCCAGACGCGGCATGGATATATAGCCGTCGCGCGCCGTGTATTTGTCGTCAGAGTCGCACGAGAGGCCCGCGAGCCACACGCGGTGTTTCTTTTTGTCGTTGATGTGGTTGACCGGCACGATATGCCATTTCTGATGGATCGCCCAGGTGTCCAGCAGATCGTTCATAAAACTGCCGTCAATGATGTACCAGAACTTGGCAAGCCCTTTGGGTACGGCCTTAGAGGACACAATCCTGAATATCGTGATCTGCGCGGGAGCCACGATGTGCCTCCCCCACTCCACCACGATATTGGGATGCGGCATCTCCCACGCGTCCGAAAGTTTCTGAAGCGTCGTGATGATGCCCGTCACCACGCTCTCCAGCGTATACATGGGTTTTTTCTCGTAGGGAATGGCAAATCCGCCGCCGACATCCAGAGTGTCCAGCGATGGATTGACCTCGCGGACTTTCCGGTATACGTGCAGTGCCTCTTTCATGGCGATGATAATATCGCCCCCGCGCTCTATCTGCGAGCCTATATGATAGTGGAGCAATTTGAGATTGCGTATTTTGCCCAGCTCCACGATCTCGTCGGCCAGAAGCCCAAAACGATCCGCCTTCTTGTCCCAGTGCGATTTGACTTTGGTCTGCAAATTGACCCGTATGCCGATGTCTCCCTTGAACTCCTTGAACTCATTCAACTCCGACGCATCTTCTATGATGGGCATGACGCGCACCGAGCGCTCCGCCATGCGGTGGATGAGATCAACATATGCCTTGGTCTTGGGGCCGTTGCACAAAATCCTGATCTTGGTATTCACGCTGTCGCTTTCCCAGAGCTTGCGCACGAGTGTAAGCTCGTTGTGCGAGCCGACTTCAAGGTGCGCCCCCTCGGAAACCAGAGGCACTACCGCCTCGCGGTTTTGGTTGACTTTCATCGGATAGTGGTAGAAAAACTTGCCCTTGTATCCGGACTGCTTGATGCGACGGTCAAATGTGGAGATGAGTCGGTTGAGACGCTCCTCCACGACAAACGGCATAAATATTTCCAGCGACGATCCGAACTTGCGCACCAGATCGTGCACGTTGTACTGGTAATTGCCCTCGCGGATCACCAGCTCCGCGTCGGCGTTCACATCAAAAACTTCCGTGTTGCATTCGCGACGGCCGAGCTTCCATATTTTTTTTTGACTGCGGTTGTTCATGATAAGATGATAAATCCGTTATCGCCGAAAGTCTCCGTTCTCTTTCTACTCCTCGTCTTCGCATCCGTCAAGCGATTTGGCGATCTGCTTATCCAAATATAGACGCGGGGAAATATAAATCAAGTGGGGAAGACTTTTTTTATCTCCGATTTTTTCCGCGCCGCGGATTATTCGCCCAAAATAATCCGTAAAAAAGTTATACACAGGCAAATGCATTGACACGATCGCGCACGCGCGGGAAAATAAACGCAGAGTTCTGTATATGAAAAAATTATATGCGCGGTGGAGTGTAGAATGGACTTCCCTGCGGGAATATCCGAAGACGCTCCGTCACAGGTCGGCCGCGGCTCAATAATAAATCGCGCCATTCACTACCATGAAAAAGAAAAAGACGGCAAAGAAAGCAAAGAAAACGAAAGGACGGAAGAAACGATAGTATCGTAGACAAAAACCCCCGCGTACGCGGGGGTTTTTGATATAAGACCGCCGGCTCCGGAGCAATACCGGTATTTTAAAATCCGAGGTACTGTATTTCCTCGCGCAATTCAATGCCGTATTTCTCCCGCACCGCGCCCTGCGCTGTCGCGATGAGAGATCGCACTTGAGCGGCAGTGCCTCCGCCCTCGTTGATAAAAAAATTCGCATGTTTCGGTGAGACGGCGATGCGCCCCTCTCTCTTTCCCTTCATACCCGCGCGATCAATCAGAAACGCCGCGGGAATTTCGGGCCGGTTCGCGTATGCGGCAAGTTCGGGAAAGTCCGTGAGCAGTTTTTCGCGCGACACCGGAGTGCGGGGCCACGCGGGATTCTTGAAAATACAGCCGCACGACTGCGTACCGATATCCTGTTTGGACGCCCGCTCGGCGCTCATCCGGCGCATCTCGTCCTGGATCACCGCGGTGTTCCCCGCCTTGAGTGCGAGTGTCGCCTCAAGCACGACCCACTCGGGACGGCGTTTGAATATGGAGTCGCGGTACGCAAACGCGCAATCGGCGGACGATACGCGACGGACATCGTCTCCCGCGGTGTCAAAAATTTCCACCGATTCCACCGCGTCCTTCATCTCGCGGCCGAAACACCCGGCGTTCCCGCGCACGGATCCTCCGATGGTGCCGGGCACCCCCGCGGCCCACGCAAAACCCGCGAGCCCCGCGCGCGCCGCCTCGGCGGCTGTGCGGGCCATCATGACACCCGCTGAGACAATCATCCGCTCTCCGTCATGCCGTACCCGTCCGCCGGTCATGTGTATCGCGATCCCGTCAAATCCGTCGTCGGATACCAGCGTGTTGGATCCGGCGCCCAAAATAAAAAAGGGCAGACGATTGCGCGCCGCGAAATACAGAGCCTCGCGCGCCTGCTCGCCATCGCGCGCCTCGGCAAAAAACCGTGCCTGGCCGCCGATCTTGTAGACAGTATGCGGAGCAAGCGGCTCTTTTTCTTTGATGACAAGCGTCATACCATCCATCATAGGGATAAAATCGGCCAATTTGCAATCGGAGCCCAAACAGTTAGAATGGGAACTGCATATGGCGTGCCGTTGCGGCACCAAGAGCCGGCACTCACAAAGGACAACTTGGAGTTAAACCCTCTTGGTGCCTCATCGGCGCATCAGTCCCCGGCCCGACGCAATCATGGCGTAAAAACGCGGCGCCGTCACAGCACCGCGTTTTTTATGTCTTTGGGAAATCGGGTAATGCGCCTGCATCCCCTGCCGGTGACCACCGCCATATCTTCTATACGAATGCCACCCGACGGTATGCCGCGGCGCGCGCGGGAATAATACAAGCCGGGTTCTACGGTTACCACATTATCTTCCTCCAGCATGACGCTCCCGCGCCCCAGATGAGGCGGCTCGTGTATATCCAGCCCGACGCCATGCCCCAATCCGTGGATAAAGCCCTCCATGGGGCCGTGCCCCGTCGTCCGAGTGGGAAATCCGCGCGACGCCAGATAATCGGCGGCGGCGCGATGCACGGCGGTTCCGTCGGCCCCCGGGCGTATCATCCCGATCCCCGCCTCCTGCGCACCGTCCACGGCTTCGTACATGCGGATCAGATTGTCCGACGGCTCACCCTTAAAAAAGGTTCTCGTCATATCCGCCCAATAGTGCGTGGAGAGCGATACCGGGAAAATATCCATCACGATCGGCTGGTGCGCGGTGATCGCTCCCGCTCCCATGCGATGCGGATCCGCCGCGTCGCGGCCGCAGGCGACGATGGTACCGGTCGCCATATATCCCCGCCTCCACAGCCCGCCGTCAATCATACTCCGGATGATTTCGGAGGTGACCACGCGCGCGCCGTCATATACGCGGTCTTTCTTAATCTTGCATGAGCGGAGATACGCCACGGCCTCGTACAGCGACTCTTCGGTCGCGCGCTGGGCCGCCGTGATCTCCGCAATCTCCCGCCGCGATTTTCTGGCACGAGCAGGGTACAGCGAGTGTCCCGCGTCATGTACGACAAATTTTTCTCCCAGAACGCGCGCGATGCCGTGGGGAAACGCATGCGGCACCGCGATCTCGCCGACTCCCCGCGATTTCAAAAATTTGGCGAGACTCTGCGCGTGCGCCTCCCCGCGCTTGAGAAACGTATCAGATAAAATCACCGCGTCCGCGCGCGCTTCCTTTCTGGCGCGGCCGATCTCCAGAGAAGAGAGCAGGAGTGTCGTCCTGCCCCCGATCTCCACGAGAAAAAACGGGTCCGGGGCGCGAAAACCCGCGCGCCACAGCATATCGGCGGAGAAATGCGGCGCCACAAAATCGGTGGCGCCCCACAATACTTTTGCCGCTTTCATAATGATCCTGCCTTTATTTATTGTTATCGGCATGATGCCACAGCGCGAGAGAAGCGTAACTCCGGTACGGAGACCATGCCGCCACGATCTTCTCCATGCCTGTGCGCGTCTGCGTCCTGCGATGCCCATAGAGCGCCTTCAACGATTTGACCAGGGCGAAATCGCCGAACGAAAACACATCCTCGCGTCCCAGCGCAAAAATCAAAAACATCTCCGCGGTCCATCTGCCGACGCCTTTCACCCGCACCAGTTCCACAATCACCTGCTCATCATCGGCGGCGGCGAATTTTGAAAAATCAATTTCCCCGCCCTCGACGCGCGACGCCAGGTCGCGGAGCGACCGCGTCTTGGCCCATGACATACCCGCCGCGCGCAGTTCCTCCTCGGAGAGCGCCAGCACGCGGGCGGGCGTCGCCCGCCCGCGGGACATCAGCGCCGAAAACCGCGCCACGATCGCGCGAGCGGCACCGCTCCCCAACTGCTGGGATATGATCTCGCGACAGAGACTCGCGAAATAGTCCGGCGGTTTCCCGGCAGGACCCGGCGTCTCCCACGGCATCCCTGCCAGTATACCGTGCATCACCGGATCACGTCCTTCAAAATGCCGTATCACACGACTTCTATGCCGAGCATCGTATCGCACAACCCTGGATGACATACGTCATATATTATAAACAAAAAAACCTGGAAAATAGAAAGCCCCTGTTGAAGGGGGCTTTCTATCGGACAATTTTGGAGACCCGCCTGCGCGGGAGACACATCACTGGCTCTCAGAATACCAAACGCCGTCAAAAAGTCAATCCGCGATTATCCACAGCAAGGATGCGCACGCTCACCATCCATCGCCGCGCCACCACCGCATAACCCGCAGGAGAGCGCATGCCCGCACGGACACATATCAACAATTCTTATACGATCGTTAGAAAATTGTTGACACGTATGACGACAACTATCAACGACAGATTTTAAAAGCAGTGGGTGTAGTGGAGCATGGAATACGGCATACCGGCGTGCAGACGGCACCCCCAGCCGCCGACGATGCCCAACGTCTCATCCATAGATAAGGGATCACGCCACAGACTGGGAAATGTCGGCAGTGAGACGTTATAATCGCGCTGTGCCAGAGGCACTACGGCCGCCGCCTGGAGCAGTGTATGCCCCCTATAGTAGTTGCTCGCGGCAAAGAGTCCGGCTCCGAAGAGGATGGTCGCCGACAGTAGGATCACGCGCAAAAACAACCCGTGGTGCGGATGCTTCATATACGATGGGATTATACCATAAAATAAGTTGCTGTGCAAATACCGCGTTCCAGACACCGACATAAAACGCCCCGCATCCGTATGGACGCGGGGCCGACACATTCTCACTCGTTGAGTTTGAGTAACTGATCACTGGCGCCCGTGGCGCGCGCCAGTGATTCAGCTTTTGCACGAAGTTTAGGGGCGGAAAAGTCGCTTTCCGCGAGACGTTCGCTTACGCCCGCACACTGACGGTATATTCGCGCCGCCTGCCGGGCATTTGCCGCCTCTGCCCGCGCGGCGTATGCCAAAGCGCTACGGATCATATCGGCGGCGCTACCCGCATTGCCCTCGCGCATCTCAACATCAGCCAGGCCCGCATAGAGCAGTCCCAACGTATGCAGTTCGGCATCCCGTTTCGACAAGCCGTGATTGATGCAGACGCGCGCCTCGTCCGGACGTTTGCGTAAACGCAAAATACTCTGCCGTATATCACATTGCGCCGCACTCATACGCTCGTAGCCGATAAGCTCCACCACGCGGTTGGACAAATATAGCATCCGCCACCAGCACCACGCGCCCAAGGGTAGCCATGTCGCCAGAGCGGCGCACAGCCTTGCAAGCACAAGAGCATGTCCCGCTATGGGAACAGACGGCCTGCTTTTGGCAAGTATCCCGAAATACGCCCCAGCAGTACCTACAATGCTGTAATATGTGCTGGACAGGGCGGAGTACCCATCTGCTTTTATCCGCGCATCAAATGAGTTTACCCTTCCCCTCTCTCGCCATACGCTTTTGCCCAGCAAAAGCAGTTTGGAAAAAAACGATGTCCGGGACCAGCTGAGATTGAAAATGTCAGCCACGGAAGCTCCTCTCGTATGCGTCCATACCGGCCATTACCGGCCGCATGGACAAAAGATAAAAAGTACGATAGAAATAAAGATACCACAACTTATGAAAACGTCAAGTCATCTCCGCGCGTTGTAAGACGAGAGCATGAGAACAAAGATTATCTATCTGGTCACCAAATCAAACTGGGGCGGCGCCCAGCGATATGTCTATGATCTGGCGACACACCTGCCGCCGGAGAGATTTGATGTTGCGGTGGCGGCCGGATCCCCGTCCGGAGAAGGCGTGTCCGGAGACGGACTTCTGTTCGCGCGTATGGCGGCGGCGGGCATTCGCACCATACCACTGGACGGACTCCGGCGCGATGTCGGCCCGCTACGGGATATCGCCGCCTGCGCGGAACTCGTCCGTCTTTTTGTCCGCGAGCGTCCCGACATCGCGCACCTCAACAGCAGTAAGGCGGGCGCGCTGGGCGCCGTAGCGACCGCAATCGCCTCGCTCATCTGCCGCAAAAAGATCCGCACGGTATTTACCGCTCACGGCTGGGGGTTTTATGAGGACCGCGCGCGCGGCGCGCGCGCGGCGGTTTTCCTCGCAAGCGTCGTATCGTCGCTCTTTCAGGACGCCATCATCACGATCAGCGCCGCGGACAGACGGGCGGCAGAGTCGTTTGTTCCCCGCCGGAAAATCCGTACTATTTTCAACGGCATCGGAGGGGAGGATCTCATGCCGCGCGAGCCCGCCCGCGCATTGCTTTCATCCCTCTGCGGCGCACCCGTTGCCGACGATCAAGTTCTCATCGGGACCGTGGCGGAACTCACGGCAAACAAAAATATCCCATGCCTCATACGGGCTTACACTCTGATCGTCTCGCGCTGGCAATCCGGCCGCGGACCCACGCCGCATCTCATGATCATCGGAGACGGAGAGCAGAGACACGCGCTGGAGACGCAGATAAAAGATCTTGGCATGTGGAAGCACATTACACTCGCGGGCTTTCACCCCGGCGCCGCGGCGGCCCTATCCGGGCTGGATATTTTCGTCCTCCCCTCTCTGAAAGAAGGTGTGCCCTACGCGGTGCTGGAGGCCATGTCCGCCGGACTGCCAGTGGTGGCAACCCGTGTCGGAGGCCTGCCCGATATGATAACCAGCGGCAAGGACGGTATCCTGGTCCCGCCCCGCGATGAGAGAGCGCTTGCCGAAGGCATCCGCCTCCTCATGCGCGATACCGCCCTCCGGCGGCGGATCGGGGACGCCGCCAGGGAAAAAACAGCGACAAAATTCGCATTCCGTGCTATGCTGTCATCCACCGTCGCAGTATACGATTCTCTATGATCCGCACTCGCGTGAGCAAAAAAATATCCCTGCTTTTCGTCGGCGACATTTTCCTGCTGTACGCCGCGCTGTGGGCGACGCTTGCGATCCGCTATCTGCCGCGGGAGCGCGGGCCCGTTTTCCAATCGCATCTTGTTCCCTTTACCATCGTCTTCTCCCTGTGGCTGGCGCTCATTGGCGCTTTCGGACTGTACGAACTGCGGCTCCTCAAAAACAGTAAATTGTTTTTGTACCGCCTGGTACAGATTATGACCATAAACACGGTCTGCGCAATCGTCTTTTTCTACGTATTTCCGTTTGAGATTGAGCCGCGCCGCAATCTGCTTCTCATCGCCGCCACCGCGACGGTTTTTTTCTTTACCTGGCGGGTGCTTTTCAACATGATCGTCCCGCGCGCGCCCGCAGTCCGCGCCATATTTCTGGGCGGCACTCCGGAGATGACGGAGCTCGCGCAATGGATCACCGCCAATCCCCAGCTGGGATTCAAGGCGGTCGCGATTGTATCGCATGACAAGGAAACGTCATCTCCCCCCCTGCCGCCGCTGGCGCATCTCTCGGCGACATCGGGCGATCTTACGCGCGTCATCCGCGACACCAAAGTGCAGATGGTTGTCATATCTCCCGAGATGAAGCACAACGCGGGCATCGTACAGGGCCTTTTTGGCGCAATAGGCCTCGGAGTATCCGTGATAGATTTCCCCGCATTCCACGAGATGCTCACGGGGAAAATACCTCTCTCGCTCATTGCCGAGGCATGGTTTCTGGAGAACCTCATCGGCATCAAAAAGCGCTCGTACGAGGCGGGCAAGCGCGTTTTTGACTGCGTCTTGGCGCTGGCGCTCGGCATCCCGGCGCTCATCATATTTCCCATCATCGCGCTGGCGATCAAACTTGATTCCACTGGGCCGGTGTTTTTCCGCCAGAAAAGAGTTGGACGCAACGGTCGGGAGTTCACGCTCATCAAGTACCGCTCAATGATAGAAAACGCGCAGACAATTGGCGGACATAAAGAGATACCAATGGACACGCGCCATACCCGCGTCGGAGCTGTCCTGCGCAAAAACTATCTGGACGAGATACCCCAGCTCATCAATATCATCAGGGGCGATATGTCGTTTGTGGGGCCGCGGCCCGAACGTCCCGAATACGTGGACAACCTCAAAATGCGCGTGCCGTTTTATGAGATGCGCCTCCTGGTAACCCCGGGTGCGACCGGCTGGGCGCACGTCAATATGGAAAACGACGCGTCCGTGGAAGACGCTCCCGAGAAAATGCAGTATGATCTTTATTACGTCAAAAACCGCTCGTTTCTGCTGGACATGCTCATCCTGCTCCGCTCGCTTTTCATCCTGATCAAACGCAACGGACGATAATCCCGCAACAGCATGCTATGATGCAAAAGATATCTCTCCCCGCCGTCATCACCCGTACCCGCAAAACGACGCTCCACTCGCAGATCCACCTGCTGGCCGACGATCTGTCAGAAATGATGGGAGAGAAACAGCGCTTCGGAGCGTATCTGGGTATCGCGCGCCGCTATCGTGAGTCCGATCTGCGGGCTCTCGCCCGCCGCGTCCGGGAAAAAGAGGATCTGCCCGCGCCCGCCCGCGGAAAATATTTCTTTGCGGCACTTCGCGGCATGACATCCGTCGTATCAGGACGCTCAAAAGTCGACACGGGCAAAAAGAAACGTTCCAAAAATAAATATGCAAAAAGAACACGCGGTCGCACCGCGCCCCATCGTCAAAGAACCGCATAAAGTATTGCGCGTAAAAGCCGCCGCTCTGCCCGCGCGGGACATCGGATCGCGGCGCATCCGCGATCTTATTTCAGCCATGCGGGATACGCTCGCCGCAACACCGGACGGCGTGGGGCTTGCCGCGCCGCAGATCGGAGTGTCCCTGCGCGTGTTTATCGTATCCGAGGAGGCGGAAGAGATTGACCGCGCGCAGAAAACCGGCTGGGAGAGGCGGCGCGCGCACGAAGCATCGGCAGAGCGGCCATACGAGAAACGCCCCTGGCGTTATTATGCCTTTATCAATCCGGTCCTGAAGAACCATTCGCGCCGCACGATCCCGGATACGGAGGGGTGCCTCTCGGTGCCCGGAGTGTTCGGCGAGGTACCGCGGTACGAAAAGCTTACGGTGGAGGCGTACGACGAGGAGGGCAGAAAGATCACCCGCAATTGCTCGCGATTTTTCGCCCGCGTCGTCCAGCACGAGCTTGACCATCTGGAGGGAATCCTGTTTATCGACAAAGCCCGGAACCTGACAGAAGTGCCGGAGAAAAAAGAACCATGACACCATCCGGAAAACCCTCCGTATTGTTTTTTGGGACGCCGGAGTTCTCATTGCCCGCTTTGCGCGGACTGTTAGGCGCCGGGTACCCCGTTGTCGGAATTGTCACCCAGCCCGACGAGCCGGCGGGTCGCAAGCGTATACCGACTCCCCCGCCCGTCAAGATATTCGCACTTCAAAACCACATACCGGTATTTCAGCCGGAACGTCCGGATGCGACTTATTTCGCGCGGACAAGTGACCACGCCGTCCCGCCAGCCGATCTTTTTGTCGTCGCCGCGTATGGGAAAATTATCCCCGCGGGGGTTTTGGAGACAGCGCGCCGAGGAGCCGTCAATATTCACCCCTCGCTTCTGCCGCGCTGGCGCGGCCCCTCGCCGATACAGGCCGCCATCCGCGCCGGAGACGAACGCGCCGGGGTTACCATCATGCTCATGGATGATGAGATGGATCACGGGCCGATTCTCGCCCAACGTGAAGAGGCCGTCTCGGGCCGGACATGTGTCCAGATGCATGATATTCTGGCACAACGCGGCGCCGAACTTCTGGTAGAAACCCTGCCCCGATGGATTGCCGGGGGTATCGTCCCCCAGGCGCAGGATGAGAACCGCGCAACGTACTGCAAACTGCTGACCAGAGACGACGGCAGAATACACTGGCCGCAGAACGCCGATGAAATTGAACGCATGATCCGCGCGTATCTGCCGTGGCCGGGCGCCTGGACGATCTGGACCGCGAGCGTGGGAGAGAAAAGAATCAAAATAGAATCGGCAGACGCCATAGACGACACCCCGCCGCAGAGCGGGTGTGCCGGACTCGTTTGGGGCAATGCGTCATATCCGCTTGCGATTACGACGGGGCGCGGATCGCTGGCCATCAGGACTCTGCGCGCGGAGGGAAGACCCGCCACGGACGCCGCGTCTTTTCTGCGCGGCCATCCGTCATTTATCGGCGCGGTTCTCGCATAAGAAACTGTCTGAAAACTCTTTTTCGTAACGAAATTCAAGCATTTCGAGCGAGACAAGGAAGGACGATGAAGCCGTATATACCAATATACGGCGAGGAGGACTGACGCAGTCGCAGACGAAATGCTTGAATTACAGTAGAAAAGGGAGTTTTCAGACAGTTTCTAACATAAAACCTCCCGCGGATATCCGCGGGAGGTTTTATGTTATCGCCTATACCAGGCCATGCATTTTTTTGAGCTCCGTGATGCCGTCTTCAAACGAGATCCGCGGCTCCCATCCGAGCATTTCACGCGCGCGTGTGATGTCCGCCAGCGTCTCGCGCACCTCCCCCTGGCGCGGCTCTATAAACTCCCACGGGCCCCCGATCATCTCCGCCACCTCAATCACACTGTAATTTTTGCCGGTGCCGACGTTGATGATCTCGCCCGCGCCCGCTTTGGACGACGACATGGCAAGCAGATTGGCGGCGGCGATGTCGGAGACGTGCGTAAAATCGCGTCGGTACTGACCGTCGGGCACCACGCTCATGGGTATGTTTTTCTGCCTTTGCTCCAGGAAAATGCCGATGACCGTGGCATACGGCCCGTCACTGGCGGTCGTCTGACGCGGGCCATATACATTGAAATACCGCAACGATACGGTCTCCAATCCGTAAAAACGCGATGCCATAATGCAGTACTGCTCGCCTACCCGCTTCTGAATCGCATATGGAATAATTGGATCGGGCGGCATCTCCTCCCGCAGAGGCATCGGGTTTTTGGCGCCGTATGCCGATGAAGAGGCGGAATACACCACCCGCTTGACCCCGGCATCCCGCGCGGCCAGGAGAACATTGAGCGTGCCCGTGATATTGATGTCGTTGGTCAGGCGCGGTTCGCGGATGGAATACTGCATGCGCGCCTGCGCCGCGGTATGAAATATGCCCGCAGCCCCCGCAAATACCGGGGCAAGTTTGTCGGCATCGCGGATATCAATTTCGTGCACCACGGCTTTGGGATTGACGCGCTCGCGCTTGCCCGTGAGAAAATTGTCCACGATATGCACCTCGTCTCCCCGCGCGATCAGCTGGTCAGTGATATGCGAGCCGATAAACCCCGCCCCGCCCGTAACGATATATTTCATAAAAACTACTTTCTCTTTTTAATTTTCTTTTGAATCCATATCTCGTCGTGCACGCTCACGTCCTCGGGCGTCAGTCCCTGTGACGCCAAAATGCCTTCGTTGTATACGCGATCGGCGGCAAACAGAGCCGCCTCCGATGACAGTTCGCAACTCTCCAGATGCGCGATAAGTCCGTCGGTGTCCTTGACGAAACAATAGCCACCGTACCCGCGGTATCCGTTGTGCCAGACGTCCAGATGCGAGGCGCCGATGCGCCGGTCCGCCCCGATCCCGGCCCGTATTTTCTCATAGTCAGCGCCGTGATGTGATGCCAGGGAGAAAATCGCATTGGCAAATGTAACTTTGCGCGTGAGAAACACGTTAGCCGCATACTTGATGATCTCGGCCTCCGTGGCGGAGAGTTCCGCGGCGGGCGCGGACGCCGGCTCGGGCAGGAGCGCGCGCACGGATGCGGCCACATCGCGGCTGGCGGCGGTCGCCCCCACCAGCTGGCGGTCCGGATGGATGGTATCTTCCCACGCGCGCGCCTCGGTCAAAAATTCCGGATTGAAGAGTATCCTGTGTTGCGGATATTGCTTCTGGAAAGCCTCGGTCGTCCCGGGCGGAACCGTAGATTTGATGACTATGATCTTTGATCCTCCGACGGACTGAAGCGCTTTTTCCAGCGCGCCGATATTGACCTCACCCCCCGCGCTACGCGGCGTCGGCACCGATATGAAGATCACGTCGGCGTGATTCGGATCATCGTCGTAGCCCTTTGCAGGGTCGGTGTCAAATAAAAAAAGATCGCGGCCGCGGGTCATGCCCCTTGTTTCCCCGAAAAAACGCGCAAGCGGCGCGCCCACCATGCCCACGCCGATGATGCCGACTTTCAGATTGTTTTTATTCACACTGGTAGAACAAAAAGAAAAACGCTCCGGTTTCCGCACGCTCCCGCCCAATCTGCGTTTTCGCCGGTTTGGATCGCCGACAACCACATACTATTGGCCGAGTTGTTGTAAAAACTGTCTGCCTTCTTTCTCAAAACCGGGGTCCAGAAGTATCGCCGCCTCGGTTTCTCTGCGCGCGCCGGCCAGATCTCCCCCTTTTGCAAGCAGAGCCGCGTATGTCGCATGATACTGGGGATTTTTGGGGTATGATGCGACAAGTGCCCCAAACGCTTCCCGCGCGCCCCCAATGTCCCCCACCTGCTGATACGCGCGGGCGATGTTGAAGAGATTACCCTCCTCGAAATCCGCCAGCGAGAATTTCTGCCGGACCTCCGCGATGGCGTCCGCATCCTTGGCAAAAATCGCAACCGTCCATACGTGCGCCCCCGCCTGGCTGAAATCCCGCTCCAGATACCACGCCTGCTTGAGAAGTTTGAGCGCATCGTCCAGGCGGTTGAGCGACAGATACAACTGCGCGAGCTCAAAATACGCCGGTTGTTTTCCGGGGCTCACCTGTATGGCTTCCCGCCCGATGGCCTCGGCTTCCGCGGCATACCGCATATCCAGCACAAGCCCGCGGCTCAAAATACTCTCCACAAACAGCATGTGCTTGACGTCCCTGGCCGGACGCGCGGTCTCGCGCCGCAATTCATCCAGGGCAAACTCCACGAATTGTTTGCGCTCGTCCGGGGTCCCCGATTCACTGCCCGCGATATCCCGCGCAATGCCCCCCAACTGCTCATGCACCTCGGTATCGCCGAATGTCCGGTACTGTAGCGCATCGGCAAACGCCGCCTGCGCTTGCGGAATAGTCGGCCGCGACTGGATGGTCGCAAGCGCGCGTATGAGAGCGCGGGATTCTCTCATCGGCTGGACGATCGTCGCATATCCCCATACCAGCACCGCGATATACGACGCCATCATGCCCGCCGCCGCATACGGGAGTCGTTGCGCGTCCGACGCATGACGGACCCGCGAGACGGATGCCTCGTGCCCGCCGCCGGCGACACTTCCCGCGCGCGCCGCAAAAGCGGCGTAGGCCAAAAATGCGAAAAAGAGCATGTAAGAATTGAGGTTGTCAAAAACGAACAGATTCTGCAAAAAGTACGTCCCAAAAAGACCGATTAGCAAAAGCCCTTCAAAAAACATCGTGCGGTCCCGGCGCATAAAGCGTACGATCTCGCGCACAACAACAGCAAAGATACCCAGATATGCCGCAAGACCCACGATACCCGTATGCACCGCCCAGTCCAGGAGGACGTTATGCGAGCGGTCAAACCACGCCTCGGCGTGATACAGGCGCGGATCAAAATATTTTTGGAACACCAGATAATAATTTTCTTGCCCCCACCCCAGAATTGGCCGCTCGGCAACGCCGCGGAGCGATATCCCCCATATCCGCATACGATCCTGCACGGTGCCCTCGTGCAGGGAATAATTGGTCAGCCGGTGCAGGGCCTGACTGTTTTTCACAAAATCACTCCCGCGCGCAAGCCAGAAGACCGCCGGCATCGCAACGACAACTCCCAAAAGCAGGGCCGCCAGCACGCGCGCGCGGCTCCACTGCGGACCATGGACGCCGAATACGCGACGCCATGCGACAACCGTAACGGCCGCCAGAGGGATCGCCGCCGCGATCAGCACCAGCACGACGCCGCGCGTCGCGGTGAAGTAAATCATGACAAGTTCCGCTGCCAGTACGACGATATACAGCCACGCGCGCCATGCGACCCTCCGGTACTGGTATGCGAGCATCGCCAGAAGCCAGACATGGAAAAGCAGATACACGGCAAAATATGTCGGATTGCCAATCGTGGAATCCACACGGAATCCGCCTTGCGGCGACGGACGCAGGCCCAGACGCTGGAGGAGCCCCACATAACAGGCGCTCAGGCTTGCTATCAGCGACACATGGAAAAACACGAGCCAATCGCGGCGCGTCTTGAACACGGCGTTCAGCATCACAAAATACAGGTACAGATGCCCGATCATCATAAATCCTTCCATCCGTTCGTAATTGGAAAAGAGCGATCGGTACGGATGCGGCGAGAGGACATCCGCCATGAAGACGATGCCCACAAAAACCGTGATGATTTTAAACAGCGGCGTGAGGCCCGGACGGTATTCGGACGCGAGAATCGCAAGCCCGACCCACGCGGCAAAAATGATTTCCACGATGATACGAAACGCGAAATTCTTGCCCGTAATATACGGGAAGAGCATGGACGACGATATATACAGCGGCAATACGGGGATCAGCCAGAGGCCCGCTTTGACGACCCATACGAGCGCGCGTTCAAATTTGTGCATACACAGCATGATACCGCCTCATACTGGGCGCGTCAAACGCGTGCGCAGGCAGATAATCGGTGTGTATCAAATAAAAAATCCCCAAAGCGGCTATGTCGCTTTGGGGATGACTGCCGACGTAAGACGTTTTACTGCGTCTCCTCTGCTATATCTTCGAGGACTTTTACAATCGCGGGCGCCGTATCCCACGACTCCGGCAGGGGAAAATTTCTTTCCTGACTTTCGCGAATGTCCCTCTTTGCCACCGAGATCCTGGCAAAATGGACTGTCTCCACAAAATAATCTGGTCCGGCAAGAAAACATCCGCCGAGATCAGGGACAAACCACCTGCCATTCTGCACGCCGCTTTGTGCAAGCCACTCCATGACAACAGCGTCGCGATAATACACGACATTCGTCATCCGCGCATAAGCGGCGGCGATCGTCTCCGTTGGCCCGCCTGTCGTAATCACCAGATTTGCAATGGCGTACCTCTGCGGATTTTTAAACCGAGACATATCAGCACACCGCACACCCTCCAACATGACGGATCGTTCCTCAAATGCCCGGGCAAACACGGACTCTTCTTCAGGCTTTTCAGCCTTCTCTCCGGGATGGGGAACAAATCCCAGGAGAAACAATTCTCCCCACAACTCACGCCCCGCGTTGATAGTGTGATGCAGGAGTGTGTTGGTGATAAGGGGATTTTTGCCACCCGGGACAAAAACAAGGAAACCATCTGCGGGCACACGGGCACGTTCCGCCCTTACATCGACGTTCATCATTTGGGAATACGATGCGCCCCAATGAGGAGGCGGGCCGACGTACCAGATGCGGTCGTGCCTGTATCCAAACGACGCCGCACTGTCTCGCACCGATCCCAGAGCAATGATAAGCCCCGGTGCCCAGGGCGCAAAATCCTTTGCCTTGGGACGAAGACAGCTCCCGGGCACATCTTCAATCACGACTACAGGAATATTTCGTCCCATCAAGACTTCCGCAAGATCAATCTCCTCCTGCGTCTGATATGAGGAGAGGCCCATGAGGACTAGATGGCAATCAAGGAGTTCCGCCGCGCGATCACGTGCGACTCCACTTACTTGAGGTGGTAACAAAATTACCTTGTGTCCGCCAGCCTCCGCCGCGCCAACAATCGGCGGAAACAATTGCCCAAATGCCGCGTCATAGCCGTAAAATCCTATCTTCATGAGCGTTATCCTTTTCTCATGAGAACATTAAGAACAGACAGGCCTCCGATAAAGCCTGTCTATATATTATAGACCTTATACACTCTCGTGTCAAACAAATGCGTTGCGAACCGAGCATGCGTTTTTTATTTTTTATGCGATGTCCTCCGCGTGTATCTGCTCGTCTACGGAGATTGCCCTGACGGTTTTTTTGCCAAGGATTCTGTCCGCCTCGTCCGGCTCCATACCTCCCCTCCCCGGACGCTTGAACGCCAGCATGGATTCTTCAAGCACGGCGCCGGACGGAATATCGCGGTTTGCCACAATACTCTGCCCGGCCCAGTCGCGGCTTTTGCGGAGAAACGCCATTCGCCTGTCTTCCGGAACATCCCGCATGGCCGACTCCACGTCGCGGATCTCACGCACCATCGCGGCAAATTCTTCGGGCAGGAGCGCGCCCGGATTGTCCAGGGAGCGCGGATCGCTTTTATCAAAAGTGATATGCTTCTCCACCATGACAGCGCCAAGAGCCACCGCCGCGATGACCACATGCCTGCCCACACTGTGATCAGAGATGCCGACCGGCACGCCAAGTAATTCCCGCAGATGCGCCATGCGGGGAAGCGAGATCATATCGTACGGGCCGGGGTAGGCCGAGAGGCAGTGGAGTGCTACGACGCCGCCCGCTCCACCGTCCTGGAGGGTGCGTACCGCGCGCGCCGCCTCCGCATCTGACTGCAGGCCGAACGAAATGATCACGGGCTTGCCGCGTTTGGCGACGTTACGGAGAAACCGCGAATTGTGCGACTCGCCCGAACCTATCTTGAAAACGGGTACATTGAGTTCCTTGTCCAGGACATCCAGACCCCAGTCGTCGTGCGGCGTCGCAAACCACGGGATACCGCGCGTCCGCGCGTATGCCTGCAAGTCGCGGAGAGTAGCGGATGAAAGTTCTTTGTATTTCATCCTCTCAAACCAGTCGTATCCCAGCTCCGGCTCCAGCCGTTTTGCCATGACGCGCGACACGACGTCCTCCGTCCGGCATGCCTGAAATTTCACCGCGTCCGCGGCCGCGTCCGCGGCCGCGTCAATCTGCTTTCGGGCAAGATCTGTCTGTCCGTAGTTCGTAACACCTCCTTCGCATATCACAAAGACCGGCTTGCCGGAGCCGATTTCTTTGTCAAAAATTTTTACCGCGTCATGCGTCATAATCACACGATACAACTCCCGGGCGACAGGACAGGTTTTGTCATGCGAAAACCCACGCGCCGCGACACGGGAGCCACAGCAACGCCTCCCACCGAGCCGCCCCTATACATTTACTATTTCTGGCGCCACCTGATGGTGGGCGCGATGATTGAGCGGTCTATGAGCTCGCGTTGTGCGATGATCTTTTTGATCATATCCACTATTACCTCGCGCGTGAGAGGGTGATGGCGGAGTCCGAGAGTCACAAGGGCCGAGTTCTTGGGATTGTAGTAGTGCGCCTCTTTTTCCACGCGCGGATTTTCCATCGTCGTAATCTGAACCGCAAGTCCCACACTCTCCCCCGCCTCTTTTACCATCCGGGCCAGGTCCACCACGCTGAACACCTCGGTGAACTGGTTGAAGACGCGGAACTCGCCCGCCTTGGGCGGATTCATGACGGCCAGTTCCACGCACTGGAGCGTGTCGCGGATATTGAGAAACCCGCGCGTCTGTCCCCCCGCGCCGTACACCGTCAGCGGCATACCCGCCACCGCCTGTGTCGCAAAACGATTGAGCGCGGTCCCGAACACCTCGTCATAATGAAAACTGGTCGCCAGATCCGTATGCTCCCCGGTCTGGTCGGTCGTGATGCCGTAGACAACGCCCTGATTGAGATCCGTCGCGCGCAGGCCCCATACGCGACACGCAAATTCTATATTGTGGCTGTCGTGCACTTTGCTCAAATGATAAAAAGAACCCGCCTGCTTGGGGAAAAGCACCCTGTCCTTTCTGCCATTGTGCTCGATCTCCAGCCACCCTTCTTCAATGTCAATATTGGGTGTGCCGTACTCGCCCATCGTGCCCAGCTTGACCAGATGCGCTTCGGGCGTGAAGCGCTTCATGGCAAACAATACGTTGAGCGTGCCTGCGACGTTGTTTATCTGCGTGGATACCGCGCAGAGACGCGAGTGCATGGAGTACGGCGCGGAGGGCTGTTCGGCGTAGTGGACAATCGCATCGGGACGAAATTCCTCAAACAGGCTGTAGACAAAGCGGTGATTGTGCGCGATATCGCCGATGTACAGGCGCATGGGCTTGCCTCCCGGGTGCCGATCGTTCCAGAGACGCACCCGCCGCTGAAGCGGCGGGATATGAAAAAGCGGCGCGGTACCCATTTCCGCCTCCCAAAATCTCTTTGACAAATTGTCTGCGACGGCGACATCGTGGCCCCGCGCGGCAAAATGCATTGCCGTCGGCCATCCCAGATACCCGTCGCCGCCGAGAATGAGAATTTTCATATCACATCAGGTGCAGTCCGCACTCCTGGCCCGCATGCTCGGTCCCCGCAAATCTCCCCGCGCGTTCAAACTGACCCTGCCGCCCCCCGCCGTCGCGGATTTTCCCGGACGTCGTGCACGGCTTGCACCCCAGCGACGGATAGCCCGCATCGTACAGGGGATGATACGACAGATTGCCGTCTTTGATGTACTGCCATATCTCGTCTTTGGTCCAGAACGCGACCGGGTTTACCTTAACAATTTTCCCCTCCTCTATCAAGCCCGTATTTCTCCGGTGCTCCGTCTCGTCCCGCCGCAGACCCGTGATCCATGCGTCGTATTCGTGGAGAGCGCTCTCTATGGCGGGGATTTTCATCTCACAGCATTTGTACTGGTCGTTTTTTACGAACGAATCGCCGTAGTACTCGTCTATTTTGCGCCGCGCCTCGTCGGATGCCCGCACCCAGCGAAATTTCATGCCCGTCTCTTTGACCATCGCATCGGCGAAAGCCAGCGTCTCGGGAAACTCGTACCCCGTATCAATCCCGATGAATTGTATGTCGGGCTTGACCCGCATCGCCAGATCCACGACCACGCGCGAATCCTTGCCGAACGAGCAGGCCGCGAATATGCGCGGATACTTCTCCACCGCGTGCCGGATAATCAATTTTGAAATCTCCGCTTTCTCCGGTAGTGTCATATAAAAAATATTAGCGGATTAATCGCGCGTCCCCGATCATGGAACGCGCGGCCCGTCCGCTTGGTTTTCGGATAATGCGGAAGTATCACGGCAACACCCTGCCACGCGCGCGCAAATACTCCAGGTACGCCTCTATTCGCAGCAGATCTGCCTCATAATCAATATCAGACGCATAGACCGGGTCTACGATCATGGGGAAATTCCGCGCGCCCTCCAGCCGCCGCGCGCCTACGAGCGTCTCGCGCCGCGTAAGCCACATATTGGCGGCGTGATAAAACTTCGGCCTGGGAGCCGCCGCGTAGTACTGATAGTGGGGTCTTTCCTGCCAAAACGCGATCGTCCCGTCATCTGCTATCGTGCGGATATTGTACGGATGATTGATCGTATCCACTTCCGAGACCGCCACCACCGAATCGGCGTCATGTCGGCGCGCCATCTCCACCGCGCGGTCAATCTGTCCGTCCGCGATGACCGGTGTCGTGGGCTGGAGTAAGACGATATATTCCGGGACGTAATTCTCCCGCCGCTCCAGCTCCTGCACGGTATAAATCGCGGCATCAATAACGGAGCTGGAGTCCTGCGCCAGCTCCGCGGGCCGCATGAACGGCACGTCCGCGCCCGCCTGCCGCGCCGCCGAAGCGATTGTATCATCGTCCGTGGAGATGATCACGCGCCCCACGAGACGCGATCGCGCGGCCGCCTCCACCGGGTGCGCCACCAGGGGCCTGCCCATGAGCGGGTGGAGGTTTTTGCCTGGAAAACGCTTGCTTCCTCCGCGCGCCGGAATAAGCGCCATGATCCCCATGTCCTTTTTCATTTGACGGCAAAGAATTTCAGTTTGTAGCCGAGTCCCATTTCTCCTACGGCCCGCTCCAGATCCTCCGCCCGGACGGGATCCCGTAGAAATGCGCGGAACCGCTCGGGCAGATATTCCAGAGTCTCGTCGCCGAATGGGTCCAGAAACTGCATGAAATTGAGCAAAGAGTCCCGCCCGCTCACAAACGTATCAATCCGGACATCGACAAATCCGACTTTGTCCCGGAGCAGATGCGCCAGCGTGCGCTCGGAAAAATAACTCAAATGTACGCGGCCGGTGAATGTGCGCGCCTCACCCCGCAAAATCATGCACACCAGGCTTGCCACATTGGGACAACGCCCGACAAACATGCCGCCCGGCTTGAGAATGCGGCGTATCTCGGAGATAACCTCAACCGGATGCGGCAGATGCTCTATCACCCCGAACATGGAGACGACATCAAAACTCGCGTCGGGAAACCGGCAGTCCTCCAGCAGTTTGGCCTCTATCGGAATGCCGAACTTCTCGCGGCCGTAGGCCGCGGCTTTTTCGTTGAGTTCCAGCCCCTGCACTTTGTATCCGCGGTCTTTGGCGGTTTTGAGAAAAAGCCCGAACGAGCATCCAATGTCCAGGACGCGCCCACGGGGAATCTGGGGAGAAATCTGTCCGAACATTTCATCGTACAGCGCCTCGTCCGTCTCCTGCTGACGCGGACTGGACAGGAAATCAAGCGCGCGGTCATTGGACGGCAGATCGTCACTGTAGTATTTGAGCACCGCGGATTCTTTGAGCTGGGGATTGACGAACACAAGCGTGCACCGTTCGCACCGCACGAATCCGAATCCGTTTTTGACGAAAAGTTCGCGATGGCGGTTATACCCGCATAGGCGGCAGGCGATCCGCTCCACCATGTCCTCCCGTACCCTGCCGGTCGCATGGTCAATCAGGCGTTCCAGCTCGCCGTCGCGGGCTGCAAAAAACTCATTGCGCTTTGTTTCTTTGTCGAACGTGCTCATATTGATCAGTAAGTCATTTTTTTATTGAAAAACCCCTTGTCCAAAGAGATTTTTTTGAGCACTGCGAGTATCCGCTCCGATGCCCTGCCGTCCCCCAGGTGCGTACCGCATCGAGCGAGTTTTTTGCGAAAACTTGCATCCCGGGATACGAAATTGATTTTCTTTCGGATGTCAGCCGTAGCCGCGCGGCAGTCAATGACGCTGGCCTCGCGCGGTCGCCCTTCCTGGCGGCTCCCGAAATTGAGCGCGGGGATGCGGAGATACGGCCCTTCTTTGATGGCCGCGGACGAGTTGCCCAACAGGACATCAGCCGACGACATTAGGGATAGAAAGTCAAGATGCGGGATATTTTTGTGGACGCGCACGGCAGGATACCGTGATCCCGTCTCGTGCAGTGCGCTGATAATACCGCGATACCCGGGGTCGGAACAAGGGTAGACGGCAATAATGCCAAGCCCGCTTTCGGCGGCCGCGGACAGGATGGTCCGCGCCGCGCGTCCGTTCTCTTCGCCGGTGCGGCCGGTCTCGGGGTGATAGACAAAGATACCCAGCCGCTCGCCGGGCGCGACGGAGTATTTTTTGCGCGTCTTATCCGGATCGGGATATATTTTTTTGACGATACGGTCTATGTACAGCGATCCGACGGTATGAATGCGCGACGCCTCCTCGCCCATGCGCGCGATGCGGCGCGCGGCCTCGCGCGTCTCCGGAAAATGCAGGTGCGCGAGTTTGGTGATGCCGTGGCGTATAATGTCATCTATGTTGCCGGAAATATCACCCCCCTGCGTGTGCGCCACCGTGATATTGAGCGTGAGCGCGGCCAGCGCCACCGCCAGATGTTCCCCTCGGTCGCCATGCACCATGACGATATCCGGCCGTATGTCCGCCAGGAGGCGACCCGCCTCCGTCATGCAGGCGCCGATATTCTCGGCGCGTATCGCGGCCGTATCCCCGCGGCCCGTTCCCATTGAAATCACATGAACCGGAATGCCGGGGAAGAGAAGGCCCGCCTCGTCCGCCGTGGCACCGAATTCTTCGGACGCGTGCATATCTCCCAGGATGATCTCCGGCTCCAACGCAGGATCTTTTTCCATCAGGCGCAGGAGCGGCACGTACGCGCCAAATCCTCCGCGCTTGCCGGAAAACACGCATATTTTGCGGGGTGTCTTTTTTGCGTTCATGATTTTTTCTCCGCCGCGAGCTTCAGAATAAAAGCTCCGATCCGCTCGCCGGATTTGCCGTCCGTAAACATGCACTGCTCGCGCCGGAGACGATCCCGCGCGGCGCCGTCGCGCGAGGGATCCGCCAGATATTCACGCACCGCCGCCACAAGCTCGTCCTCGCTTCCGGTCATGCGTATCCCGCCCGTTGCAAGAGCATTTTTATAGTGCGTCATCCGGTAAAACATCTGCTGGGGGTTGGCACGGCCGGACCCGCGGCAGATGTCAAACGCGATGTTGATCACCGGCTTGCCCGCGACCGCCGCATCCACGCTGATGCTGGATGCATGCGCCACCAGGACCGACATATGCGCCAGCGTGGACGCCAGGTGCGCCACGTCATCCCCCGCCATATCCCACTCGGTCAGGCGTTTTGTTGAAAACCGGGTTCCGGGACAATCATACCGCAGACCGGGGCGGCGCGCGAGTTGCGCCGGATCCGCCTCGCCATAAGGAGGAAAACGTACCAGCAATTCCGCGCCGTCGCCGAACTTCCCCTCGCGGCGCAGGCGTTCCATACAATCAACCCACTCCCAGTCGCATCCGGTAAACACTTCTCCGAGCGGCGCGTAGACGATCAGCCGCTTGGCGGGATCGGCGTGGATGCGGGCAAAAAATTCTTGGCGCGTCTCGCGCGGCGGGAGAAAATACGTGTCATACTGCGGTATGCCGCCGACAAAAATCCGGCGCGGATCCGCATCGTGATAACGCACCAGATCGTCCCTGATGCCGTCGTTGTACGCGATAAACCAGTCCGGCAGGACGCGGAGCATGCACCGCGCCGTGGGTTTGTCCCACGAATTAATAAGTCCTGCTACCGGAATATCCCGCCGCATCGCCTCCGCCGCCAGATGGGACTCCGGCTCGTCAAACAGATTGGCCGCGAGCACCGCGTCCGGACGCCACCGGTCAAAATACGCCGCGTAGTAGCCCGTGCGCACCAGCATACGGTCAAGCGCGCGTGCGACGCGGCGCACCGGACGGCGCGCGAGCGCCCAGCCGGCACACCGGCTGGCCAGGTATGCGACTTGCGCGCGCGCCGTACCCGCGCGCCGCGCGATGGACTCCCGCCTCAATACGGTCGTCTCGGTGCACAGGAGCACAAATTTCAGACGGGTAAAGAACCTGTCCCATCCGCGCGGGACGATGGGCGGGATGATTTCGTAATGTATGTCGGGACCGGAAAATTCTTTTTCCAGATACTCTTTGCGCGCGGCGTTTCTGACTAGAAAGACGAATCGCGCATCCGGCGCGCGCCGGAGTGTCGCAAAAATGCCGGTGCGAAGAATGTTTTTGGTCTCAACCCCCTCAAACAAAGTGATGAAAATCGTCTTCATTGCTCATTCGCGCTTGAGAGCCGCATCGGTGTAGGTTTTCATCTTGAGCGGCGGCGTATAGATATGGATCGCCAGCGCACGTTTTGTTTGCGACTGATTGCCCATGATATGCACAATATCCGGCGTCTCAAAAAGCATATCTCCTTTTCTTCCCACCAGTCTGCTAATGAATTTTTTGGTTTTTTTGGAGAAGTTGTCGCAATACACCGACCCCTCCAGTATCCGTATCATGCCGTGGGATATCCCGTGATCGTGGGCGGGCGATCTGACGCCCGGCGGCCATTCTATCAGCACGACATCCACGTTGTCGTCGCTATAGAGCACCGTCCGGCCGTACGCGTATTTTGCGGCTTTCTTCATACAATGAAATTAGGACAAATAAGCGTCATGCAAAACATCCATGACCTCCCGTCCGCGGACATAGGAAAGCGGCGATTCATCCCGGGCGACGGCGCCCGAGATCAGCGCCTCGTAGTGCGTCATCTCGCGCCAGAAGTCGTCAGGTCTTTTTTTTGCGAATATCTTTTCCTGCGCATCTTCTCCTTCTTTTTGCCAGCGCACCAGATCCCCGTCGGGCGATCCACCGCAGATCCATTCAACATACCCCTTGTCCCCCTGTATCCGCGCCCATTTGCGCACCGGATACGTGATCACATCCTGCACGACCCTGCCCATGCCCTGCCTCTCCGTGCGGATCAGAAACGCCGCGAGCCGGTCGTACTCGGCGGGGCCCTCTTTTTGCATATCAAACATGGATCGTACCTGTGCGGCTCCTCCCCAGCCCAGCGCGCGCGCAAGATAAAACCACAGATGCAGGGCGTGCGAATGCTCGCCGCCGGATCCGCCGCCCCGCCGCCAGTACCCCAGATATGTGTCTGCCGGACCCGCAAGCCACGGGTGTGCTCCAAAAATCCCCCGCCAGTGCTCGCGGAACTCCACGTCAATCGTCAATACTATCCCGATTGCACCCGATGCCGCCATGTCGCGCACCGCCTCTACGCTCTGCGCGACCGCGTGATCGTATCCCACCGTTACGATAGTATCGGAGTGTTTTCCGCAAGCCGCTTCAAATTCCGCGACTCCCGCCATGTCCGGAGTTGCAAGCGGCTTTTCTATATGTAGGAGTTTCGGGTCTTCGGCGATTGCCGCCAGCGCCAGCTTCATGTGGGAGTCCGGCGGCGTGCCGATCATGATCATGTCAAAACCGCCGCGCGGCTCCTCCCCGGCCGCAAAAAGCCGGATTGAATCGTCCCACGCGCCGTACCGTTTGGGGTAGATGTCGGTGCGTGTCCTCTCCAATGCCTTTGTATCGCTGTCTACAATCACGACGTCCCACCCCATGCGGCGCGACGCCTGCGCCAGGTGATTGCCGATGGATCCCGCTCCGATGATTTTTATTTTCATAAACTGTCATATTAAAGTATGCCCATACAACACGTCCGGCATCCGTTTTGTCAGTCTCAGCGCTTTTTCTTCTCGCACAATACCATGCCGACCGAATGGCTTTCTTTGTCTACCTCCTTGACATCAAAAGAGAGCATCGCAAATCCCGCCTCCCCGGAGATGCCCAGCGCCCTTTTGAGCGTCTTTTTGAGAATACGCCAGCTCCAGGAATATAGACAGGGAACAGGCATAGTTATTATTCCGCCATCGCCGTGATCATCGCCGCGGCTTCGCGCAGACCAGGAGCTACGGGAAAGCCGCCCGCCTCTTTCTTCCAATCGTAAAAACCGCTGGCAACCGCGACAAATCTGGCGCCGCACGCCCGCGCACAGCGCAGATCGCCGATCCCGTCTCCGACCATGACGGATTCCTCCGGCGCGATACCCTCGCGCGCGAGAATGGCGCGCATGTTTTCCTCTTTGTCGCGCGCGGGCGGCATGCCGTGTACGCCCCGGAAACGATCGGAGATACCCAGACGCGATACCGTCGTCCGGAGCGCGGACTCGGGCGTGGCGGAATTGACATACAGGCAAAATTTCTCTCCCAGTGCGGCAAGAGCGTCAGCCGCGCCCGGCGCCAGTCCGCGCGAGACGATCTCATCCTGCACCAACGCGTCAAAACGGGCCGCGCCTTCGTCCACCAGGCCCGCGATCGCGGCCTCCGGGGCGCCGGACCGCACAAAGATATCCCGGAGAATATCAAACCGCGTGCCGACATTACGCCGCAGAACATCGGCCACCACATCGCGCGACACTCCGGTGCCTCCCTCAAATATCCTGAAAAACGCCTCGCTTTTAAGGCGGTTTGAATTCACTACTACTCCGTCAAAATCAAGTACGACGGTTTTGATCATGCGCGTATGTGCCGGATGAATATTCTCCATACAATAGTAAACGAAGTTTGACTGATGTCAAACTTCGTTTGAGAAACGCCGCCCGTCCTATCTCGGCACGTCGGCCGTCTCATCCTCAACAATGTCTTCCATCTGGTGCTGGCCCCAATTGATCAGGCGTGTTTTCCGGCTGTCGCGCGGCATACCCGCGATTTTTTTGTCAGCATAGAACGAATCATCGCTGTAATTGGTGGTGGACACTTCTTCAAACACGGCGCCCGTTGTCGTCCCAAATCCGTGCACCACGCCCCGCGGCACCCACAGCGTATCGCCCGGCTCCAGCGTCCTGCGCTTGCCGTTAATCGCAACCTCCAGGGTTCCGGCGAGCAGATGGAACGTCTCGTCTTTCCGCTTGTGAAAATGCTCGGGGTTCCATTGCCCGGGCAGTTGGACAATTATTTTTTTCGCGTACTCGCGGTTGAAACAGTCAACCAGCGTGCATCCGATCTCATGGAATCGGTCAATCCCGTAGTGATGCGATAGCTCCACCGAAAAATCATGCCCTACCGGCACACGGGCCTCGTTGAGCATCCCGCGCACGGCATGGATGGAGTGGTATACGATATCCTTGCGCGTCATCGCATCGGGCCGTATGGACGAGGATATCGCCTGATTGGCGGCATAGTCGCGGTCGGCGATCATCCCCTCACGGAACCGCCCGCTTACCAGCTGGCCGTCCTGCAGAGGCATGGCAAAAAATATCTGCTCACGGCCGATCGCGGTGCCCGCCGCGATATCTTCGCGCGCCCATACGCCCCGCATGAGCGATACCAGATCGGCGGTTTCTTTATCCTCAATCACCCGCTCGCCCTCGCCCCCGCACGACTCCTCCGCCTCCAGAAACGCCTGCACCCACGCGTCTATCTGCTCCGGCGTGGCCGAGTAGGTATTGAGAGAAATCACGTCGGTGGAAACGCCCACGTGCTTTTCAAAAATCCGCGCGCCCTTGGCGTACGCCACCCGCACCGCGTTGAGATTGCCCGGCTCCTCGTGCGTGGAAAATCCTATGGTGATGCCGGGGTAGCGGCGGCGCATCGCCTCAATCTGATTGAGATGCAGTTTGTTGTTGGGCGTCGGATATTGGGCGACGCAATGCATCAGCGCAAAATCCACGGCCCGTTTTTCAAAGAAGCTCACAGTCTTGTCTATCTCGCGTATGGAAAGTCCGCCGGTGGAGCAGATGACGGGCTTCCCCGTCTCGGCCACGCGCTCCAGGAGCGGCCAGTCGTGCGCCGAGCATGAGCCGATTTTGATCACCTCAATCCCCATCCGTTCTATTTTGTCTACCGACGGCTCGTCAAACGGCGTGCATATGGTCACCAGCCCGCGGCGGCGCGTCTCGGCGACCAGCGCCTCAAACTCGCCGTCGGACAGGCGCGTGGACAAAAATCGCGCGATATGCTTGTTGGCTTTTGATTCGCGGTGCTCCGGATGTATGAACGTATCCAGATCGCGGAATTGCAGTTTGATGGCCGCACGGATACCCCGGCGCTGTGCTATATCCGCCATCGCGTTGATTATCTTGAAGCCGTGCAGACGCTCACCCTGGTGGTTGTTGGCCATCTCAAAAATAAAGAGACGGTTGAAATCAAATTTTTTCTGCTGTCCCAGATGCATAAGAGAATTACGATAGAATTTTATTCTTGAGATAATTGGTGAGTAGCCACGAGCTGGACTGCACCTTGCCGCCGCGCCCCACGCGAAAGACCATCTCGCACCCGATCTCCCGGCACGCGCCGACCTCCGGAGTGTTTTCCGCAAAGCGGTCGCCCCCGTTGGCAAAGACATCCGGCTTGAGCCGACGCAATTCGCGCGCAACGCTCATGTCATCCGGGTCGGGACCATGCCCCGTGAGCACCACGCGATCCACATACCGGAAGGCGGCGACCACCTCGCGCCGTTCCTGCTGGGGCATAAACACATGGTGTTTTTTCTTGCGGAGCCAGTGGTCGTTGTTGAGGATCACGACCAGCTCGTCACCCAGTTTGCGCGCCGCCTCAAACATCCGCACATGTCCCACGTGGACCGGATCAAACCCGCCGCTTACGGCAACCACGCGCGGGCGTCTTTTCTGGGCTGTTTTCCGGGCCATATACACCTTTACAACTACCACACATTCCCTTTCGTTTCAACCCCGCGCACTACTCGCCTCATACGCGAATCTTTCCGGATACCCCGCAATGAATCTCAGCATTGGGATATGTCAACAATTCCCCGACGATCGTCGGGGAATTGTTGACGCTTTATTTTTTGCTTTCTCGGTTACGACCGAGACGTTTTTGCATAAGAAATTCGGCGATCTCAAAATCAATCGGGTGGTCAATATTGACCGCATCCTCCGGCGACATGAAGAAAAATCCGAGTTTTTTGCCGGATGTGGATTTCTGCTCGCGCAATGTCCGCGCGCGTATGACGTCCATGGCGCCGGTGTGAATATATGCTTTGGGGAAGAGTTGTCGCGGAAGATTGTGTGGCTCGTCAAAACCAGTGAATGACACAGGGAGAAACGGCTCCAGGAATGTGCCGTCCGCCGCGATTTTCCATAATTTGTACGGATGTTTGGGCGCCTCGCAAATCGGCCTCACCGCGTCCGCAGAGGGCATGGCAGTCAATTTTTCAATCCCCTCGTCTATGTGCGCGGCGGTACGCAGAGGCGATGTCGGCGGCAGGCGGACGACCACATGCGGCTCATATCCGTCCTTTTCATGGAGAAAATTCAGAGCATGGAGAAGGAACTCCACATCGGTGGAAAAATCCCCGGCAAGTTCGACGGGACGAAGAAACGGCACCTCGGCTCCGCATTCGCGCGCAACGGCGGCGATCTCTTCGTCATCCGTGGATACGATGACGCGCGTGAGAAGGCGCGATTTTCTCGCCTCGTCAATTGACCAGGTGATCAAGGGTCTGCCCGCAAGAAGTTTGATGTTTTTGCGCGGGATGGATTTGGATCCGCCCCGCGCCGGTATGATTCCCAACACCTCCATAGCGCTCATACTATCTGAAACTTCCGACCGCCACAAATAGTCATCGCGCAGGACGGGCAGGCCATCACGAGAAAAAAGGCGACCGCACAAAAGACAGAGGTGAATTGTCTTATTTCCCTTGTCTCACGACTATTTCCTGAAATGATACACACCGATGGCGCCCGTATGCGGAGCGTCGCGCTCTATGGGGACGACGCGGGTTTCAATCCAGCGGATGAAGTCGTCAATCCTCTCCTGCGCGACTTCGGGCCGCACGTCCGCCAGCAGGCGCGGGAGCCGGCGCGTGAAATCCTCCACCAGGCGCTTTCCGTGCGCCCAGTCCTGTTCGGTGGTGCGCCACGACAATTTCATGCCCAGTTTTTTTGCGAATTGCGCAAAATCCGGCGGCGTGAAGTAGTGGATATCCACGAGCGTTATCTTCGCCCCGAAAAGGGCGCGTAGGGTCATGAGGATATATCCGCGCGGATTTGACCAGTTGGGCGAAGTGATGACGATGGAGCCGCCCGGACGGAGCATGGCTTTCATGCGCTTGAGAAGAGCGAGGGGGTCGTCGATGTGTTCCAGCGTACCCATGGAGAGGATAACGTCAAATTTGCCTTTGGTATCGGCAACATCCTCGCACCGGTATTCCAGGTTTTTGCCGCGGTACGTTTCGGAGGCGACTTTGACGGCCTGCGGCGCGTAGTCGATCCCCACGACGCGCGCGGCCCCGCGCCGCGCGATATGATACGCAACCTCCCCCGTGCCGCACCCGACATCCAGAACCATTTTGCCTTTCCACGGCAGAGTCGCCAGGACGGCGATCTTGTCCTGGCTCAAGCCCCTGCGGGCGTGGCGCAGTTTGGTATAGTGATGCGACTCCCCTCTCTCATACACGCCGTCATAAAAAGTTTTGAGGTCTTTGTTTTTCATATGTTTTCTACGTTTTATTGCTTTTGCGTTCCAGCCACCGCGCCGCGCGCATGAGAGAGTCAAATGTCCCGACATCCGCCCAGAACCCGCGGACGAATGCATGATGGAACCTTCTTTTCTCTATGTAGCGGTTCGCCGCGTCCGTGATCTCCAGCTGTCCGCGCGCCGAGGGCGTGAGGCCGCGGATGACATCAAATATCGCCGGGTCAAAAAGATAAAATCCGACCTGCGCATACGGGGACGGGGGACGCGGGGGCTTCTCCTGTATGCGTACCACGCGCCGGCCCGATGCATCAAATGCGGGCACGCCAAAACGCCGCGCGTCCGCAACCCGCTTGAAAAAGCCCATGGCTCCTCCGACAAAGCCGCGCACGGCGGATGCAAAATCGTCTTCAAAGATATTGTCGCCCAGGATTACCGCGATATTCCGGCGGTCCGCAAAGTCCTCTGCGTACGCGAGCGCATCGGCAATGCCGCCGTCGTTTTTATCCTGGATGGCGTAGGACAGGCGCGCGCCATACTGCCTGCCGGAGCCGAGAAAATTCATAAAGTGACTCGCGTGTTCGCGGCCGCAGATCACTATGACATCTGTGATGCCGGACTCCACGAGGGTCGCGAGCGGGTACAAAATCATCGGCTTGTCATACACCGGCAAAAGGTGCTTGTTGGTGATCAATGTAAGCGGCCGGAGACGCGTCCCCAACCCTCCCGCCAGAATGACTCCCTTCATGCCCGCGGGTGCTACGGGCATGGTGATTTTTCGCTTCATGCGATATGCGGATTTATCTTTCTGGCTCGCCGGAGGATATTCTCAACCCACGACTTGTTGTCGCGGTACCACCGGATCGTCTTTTCCAGTTCATCTTCAAACGCCGCGGAGGGCGCCCACCCCAACTCGCGGCCGATCTTTGAAAAATCAAGCGCGTAGCGACGGTCATGACCTGGACGATCCGCGACAAACACCATGCGCGAGCGCGGGATGCCGATGTGATCCGCTATCGCGGCGGCGATGTCGTGGTTGCTCCGCTCACTCCCCGCGCCGATGTTGTAGATCTCGCCCGGAACACCGGCCAGCAGAACTCGCTCCAGCGCGGCGCAGTGATCTCCGACAAAAACCCAGTCGCGCACGTGCATGCCATCGCCGTACAGCGGCATGGTATCGCCCGCATCGGCGCGCATCACAAAAAACGGTATCAGTTTCTCCGGATACTGGTGCGATCCGTAATTGTTGCCCGAGCGCGTAATGACCACCGGCACCCCGTACGTGCGCGCATGCGCCAGGCACAGCATATCCCCCGCCGCCTTACTCGCCGCATAAGGAGAACTGGGGCGCAGAGGAGATGCCTCGTCAAAGCGCGCGGCGGAATCCAGCGGCAGATCGCCGTACACTTCATCCGTGGAAACCTGCACGAATTTCTCCGCGCCACCCCTGCGCGCCGCGCCCAGCAGTGCGGCCGTGCCGATGATATTGGTGTGTATAAAATCTTCCGCATCGCCGTGGATGCTCCTGTCTACGTGCGACTCTGCGGCAAAATTGATGACATAGCGCGGATGGTGAGTATCAAACATGCGGTCCAGCGCCGCGCGATCGGCGATATCTCCCCGCACGAAAACATAGCGGGAATCGCCCGCGATATCCGCGAGGTTGTCGGGATTGCCGCAATAGGTAAGTTTGTCAAAATTCACCACCCGTATGCCGGGGTGGCGCGCCAAAAGACGGCGGATAAAATGCGATCCGATAAACCCCGCGCCGCCGGTTACCAGAACCGTCGCGCGGCCAAAAGATATGGTGTCGTCCGTAGCGGTAAGAGAGGTCTTACTCATATGGTCTTTACTGTATGGACTCTATCAGTTCCACATGCTCATTGGCAAGACGGGCTATGCGCGTGCAAAAAAGGAGCGTATATGACGGGCAAGCCCCGAGAGATGCCGCTTGTCCTCTTCCTCTATTCTCAAAAGACTCCCGAAATCAAAAGGTCCTGCGATATGTTCTCTTTTCAGATACCGGTAACGGAACACGATATTGGCCCCTGCCGTCATCACCTCAACGATTCCCAGTCCCCACAAGCCGGCCACGGGCACGAGAGCCAGGAACGCGCCGATCCACAGCGCGTTTTGGGCCACCGACTGCCAAAACATGAACTTCTGGCGGCGGAACGCGACGAGGAAAAAACTCATGGGCTTGACGAAGGCAAACATCGGCACCACCGCGAGCATCATGTAAAACAGCGGAAGAGACGGCGTAAATTTGGGGAACAGCAGGCGCACGACAAGTGGCACGCCGCCCGCCGCGGCCGCCGAAAGCACTACGGCAAACCAGACGTAGTATTTGGTCCCGAGACGATAGAAACGCGCAAGCGCTTCCGGATCGCCGGTTTTGCGCGGAATGAGCATGCCCGCCGTGCGGGTGGGGATCACATCCTTGATCGCGGAGATAAACGTATTGGCGATGGAAAAGATGCCCACGGCCTCGGTGTTGAGAAAGAGCCGTATAAGCCACGGGCGCACCTTGCCGGTAAAATCACCCAAAACGGAGGATGGTATCACCCATTTGCCGTACGAGCCGATGATGCCCCACAGCATAAAAGAGGGGGATGCCCTGACGCCACGCCACGGCGCCAGACTCCGCGCCGCGACGGGCGCCAGCAGTACCACCACGCCCGCGGCCCCGGCCAGCTGGGAGAGGAAAATCTCGCGGATGCCCAGGTGCGAGAAGAAGTAAAAAAAACCAAGAACCAGGAATTGGATCAGTTTCTGTACCGTAGCGCGCGGGGCCAGCGCCGCAAACTGCAGGCGGAGGTTGAGCAGGAGCGTGGTGAGAGCGACCGCCGCATCCGTGATAAACAACAGCGACAATATGCGCACCCATGCGACCATATCGCTCCCGTATCCGTAGCGAGACGAGACATACGGCGCGCCTCCAAAAATCAGCGCGCAGGGAATCGCGGCCATGACCAGACGAAAAACGGCGTATTCCGCAAAAAGCCGCTTTGCGCTATCCTCGCGGCCCTCCCCGATAAAACGGGCAATGTCGTTGGCGACCACTTCTCCAAAAACATCATGAAAAAAATCCGAGAGGATGGCATAGAAAGAGAGAAGGAGTTGGTACAGTCCGAACTGATACAGCGTGAGGGAGCGGAGAATGAAAAACGAGTCCAAAGCGCCCGTGCCTTTTTTGACGAAACTCCAAAAGCCGAGGTGCAATTCACCCCGCATGAAAGACCTGCCGAACGATATACCGTCGCGATTTTGATCCGTCATATGTTTTTGTCCGCGCCAAACATATTCGGGGATCCGGTGGCGTCCGTCCCCGCTCCGGCGGCCATGCGTATCAGAGCACCCAGTACGACGCAGACCACAAGAAACCCCAGCTCCTGGATATGGATCACGATGGCCGCCGCGGAAGCCCGCCCGATATCGATGCCCACAAGGACGAGTCCGGCGACAAATGACCCTTCATAACTCCCGAACCCGCCGAACACGTACAGGGGCGTCAGTCCTGCGGCAATCGGAAACGCGTAGGCAAAGAGTATCTCCGTGACGCCCAGAACGACATGCGCGCCACGGAGGAGAAGTCCGCCCGCAAGAAACGTGCAGAACCAGTTGACGGCCGTCCACCACGCAAGCCCCGCGCCTGCCCGCCCGTGATTAAAAAGGGAGAGTCCGTCGGCAATTCTCTGCACCTCTTCCAGAAAACGCGCCGCGCGGCGCGAACGCGCAAGGCCCGACATCTCCGCCGCGCGCGCGATTCCCCGCGCCATCGTCCGGGGCCGGACAAACATCACAATCCACGCCGTTCCCACGGACAGGAAAAGGATGAGCGCGGGAAAACGGAGGGGCAGGATCAGCGGCGAGGATATGAAAAAGACCGCGCCCAAAAATACGCCCGCGAGCGCGGCGGCATCCAGCGCCTTGGCGGCAAAGAAAGACGCCGCGTTGTCGCCCGGCGTGATCTTTCCCGTGCGGTGGATGAGCGAGAGATAAGCCGCATCTCCCGAAAACGAGAAAAAGACGTTGAGGAAATTTTGAAAAAAGATAAACGGATACAATTCCGCGCGCCGGACCCTCCCCCGCACCAGAATGGACATGCGCTCCACACGGGCGACATTCACCCCCAGATACGCCACAAAAGCCGCCGCGGCGTATCGCCAGTCAAGCGCGCGGACGGACGCCATGATATCCGCAGGCGCTACCGCGTGCAAAATGAGGAAAAGGATACCCAGTCCGGTGAGAAAAAACAGAATGCGCCGGAACATCATATGACGGAATCACCGTTAGACGCGCGCATAAAAAACATAAAACGCGAACTCTTCTTCATGAGGGCGGCGCACATGGATAAAGGAAACAGAAGTGCCGCCAGCACCGGGTTTTTGTATGTCATCCACGCGGCCGCGCGATTCATGTCGCGCGCCCGGAGGGCGCGCGCGATGCCGCCGATCCAGTCGTTGGGCACCGCGCTATAACGCACGCTTTCCAGGACAAATCCGGTCTCGCGGGCGTAGCGGCGCACAATATCACGGGTGAAGAAATAAAAATGCCGCGGCACGTCAAACCCGTGCCAGTATCGTCCGAAGATTTTGCGATCCCATGATTCGTAATTGGGTATGCTGATCACCGCGATGCCGCTGTCGGAGAGAAGACCGCGGATTTTGACGAGGGCGGCGCGGGGAGACGGCAGATGTTCCAGGACATAGGAGAGTACGATGCAGTCGTACCGTTCGCCCGGCCCGAATGATGCGTCCTCAAAAGCGCCCTCCCGCACCGCAATCCCGCGCATGCGGGCGGCCCGGGCCGAATCCGTATCCATCTCCAGGCCCGCCGCGCGCCAGCCGCGCGATACGAGAAATTCCACAAACTCCCCACGGGCGCACCCGATCTCCAGCACCGATCCTGCCTTCCCTCCCAGGGCCCGGCGCATGCGCCGCTCTGTGCTCCCCCACTGCCGCCGCTTGAGAAACGCAACCGCGGGATTGCTTTTCTGATACGGCACATACCCAGAGCCGTAATGGCGCGCAAGATTTTCGGGCGGGGGTTGCGGATCCAGAAAGACAAGTCCGCAACGGGCACACCGCGCAATGCCGAAAACGCCGTCACTGCCAAGCGCGGTATCGCGCATATCACGATACAGTATTGCGGCATCGCCCCCCCCGCATAAATCACATGATCTCATAAACACGCGGCTACCGGATGAATTTTTTGAGAGTCTCGATGACGTATGTCTGGTCCCCGGGCGCGATACCGTGATAAAACGGGAGCGAGAATATCCGCGACACCACATCGTCGGTTACCGGACAGGGATCGTGCGGCATGCTGAAAAACGGCTGTCGATAGACCGGCACGGGATAATGAACGCCAGTCTGGATACCGTTGTCGGCAAGGAAAGCGCGTACGGCGTCGCGCGCACCCGGAGCGGCCAGTACCGGATAGAGATGGTGCGCATGGGTTGCGCGCGCGTCGCGCCCCGCGGGGATCACCGGCGGACGGATGTGCGCGATCAGGCGGTCGTAGCGGGCCGCCGCGGCGGCCCGCGCGCGCGTTGCGGCCGGCAGATACTTCAATTTCAGGTTCAGCGCGAGCGCCTGCATGGCGTCCAGGCGCATGTTGGAGCCGTACTCCACATGATTATCCTTGCCGTCCTGACCGAGATTGCGCAATATTTTCAAACGCGCATAGAGCCCCGGATCGTCGGTCGTGAGCGCCCCCGCGTCCCCGAAAGCGCCGAGGTTTTTTGTCGGGTAAAAACTGAACGCCCCGATATCGCCCCAGGCGCCCGACACGTGCCCCCCGAACGCCGCGCCGTGTGACTGCGCGCAGTCCTCCACCACGCGGAGTTTGTACCTCCGGGCGATCTTCATGACCGACGCCATATCGCACGGCTGTCCGAACAGATGCACCGGCATGATCGCTTTTGTCCGCGCGGTGATCAGAGACTCTATCAAGGACGGATCCATCCGCCATGTGGCGGGGTCAATATCGGCAAACCGCGGGACAGCGCCCGCGCGCATGATCGCAACCACGGATGCGTTGTACGCGTTGCCCTGCGTGATTACCTCGTCCCCCGCGCCCACGTCCAGCGCGCGGAGTGCCAGATACAGCGCGTCGGACCCGCTGGATACGCCGACCGCCCAGCGCGCGCCTACGGCGCGCGCCCACGCCTTTTCAAAATCATCCACCTCGCGCGTCAGAATAAAATTATGCCCCGCCAGCAGACGATCCACCGCCGCGACATACCGCGCGCGCACCTGCTCGGTGGGGACCGCCAGGTCAACGAACGGCACGGCCTTTTCTTGTCCGGCTTTCTTCATATCTTTTGGAATACCGCGAATAACTGCCTCCCCCGCCCGGCAACAATACACAAATCGTCAAAGAAAAAAATAACATAGAGGAGACGCGAGGCGATGCGCGCAAAAAATCCTTTTCTCTCATCGCGTCTCATCGCGTCATCGTGCCGCTCCAGTATTTTGTAATACAGGGCATACAGCGGCCACCCCCACGTAAAGGATCGCACGGGGCGGAGTCCCGCCGCCTCGCACCGCGCCGCAAGATCTTCGGCCGTGTATCTGCGATACGCGCGCAGATCGTCCAGAGCGCTCCAGTATGCGGGATTTGCCTGCACCGATACGATCAGGTATCCGCCGGGGCGGAGTGTGGCGCTCATATTGGCAAGCGCTGTGCGATCATCGGCGAGAATATCCAGCGTGGCAAGCGATACGATGATGTCAAATTGGGCATCCGGTTTTTCTTTCTGAATATCCAGCAGATACCACGTCCTGTCCGGATGGAGCAGACGCGCCCGCGCGAGAGGACCCGCCGCAACGTCGGCTCCGGCAAGGCGATCCCACCATCGGTCGCGCGACACCGCCTCCACGAGAGCGCCTACCCCGCACCCCACATCCAGCAACGACTGGCCGTCGCGCGCATACCGCCGGACCATGCGCCGGACAAGGCGTATCCGGGTCCGCGTACTGGGGCCCGATGCCAGAACTTCGTTCTTTTCGTGCTTCCAGATATGGTCCCAGTCGGTATCCGGAGGTGCCGCGCGGAAGCGTGTGTCCGTCATAGAAAAATATCGCGGGATTATCGCCTGCGACGTTCCGCAAGTATTTCTTTGACGGCGCCGGCATATCGGGATATCCGCTCCTCGTCAAGATCGTAGGACGCGGGCAGAGTGATGGCGCGTCCCGAAATATCGTAGGCGACAGGGTTTCTTTTCTCGTCCCCCGTTCCATAGCCGCTGTACGCGGGGAGAGACGAGAGAGGGTAGAAAAACGGGCGCGCGGGAAATCCCCGCGCCATGAGAGCGTCCATCATCTGCTGTTTGGTGATGCCGTACGAGGCGCCCACGACAAGCGACGTCGCCCATGCGCCGTTATGCACATCCGCCGATTCTTCGTTGAGCTGGACGTCCGGCGTATCCGCAAAATGCCTGCGATACGCGAAAAATATCTCGCGCTTCTTTGCGACCAGTTCTTCCACGCGCTGGAATTGCGCCCACCCGATGGCGGCCTGTATGTTGGACGGCATGTATTTGGGGGCGGCCTCCACCGTGTAGTACGGGATCGTAGGATGCCTGCCGTGATCGCGCAGGAACATCGCCCGCTCGTAGAGCCGGTCGTCGTCCAGCACCAGCATGCCGCCCTCGCCCGTCGTAACGGTCTTGGTGCGGTGAAAACTGAATACCGATCCTACGCCGAAACTTCCCGCGCGCTTTCCCTTGTATGTTGAGCCCAGGGCTTCAGCCGAGTCCTCAATCAGTGGAATGCCGTGCTCGCGCGCAATCGCGCCCAGCGCGTCCATATCCGGCATGTTGCCGTACAGATCCACCGCAATGATTGCTTTTGTCCGGGACGTGATTCTTTTCTTTACATCCGCCGGATCCAGACACCAGTTGCGCGCCTCAATATCGCAAAACACGGGGATCGCACGGACATAGGTGATCGGCGCGGAACTGCCGGTCCACGTGCACTCGGGTATGATAACCTCGTCGCCGTCTTTGATGCCGAGAGCCAGCAGGAGCAGATGCATCGCCTGCGTGCAATTGGGCGTCATGATGCCGGACTTCCTCCCGTGATATGCCGCAAACTCCGGCTGGAACTTCTCCACATATTCATAGCTCTTCCACCCCGTCTTCATGGCCTCGGTAACGACCGAGATCTCATAATCCGTGATCCATGGGTCCGCCATGCGTATGTCGCTTTGTTTCTGAGCTTGATGTGCCATACGAAGATCCCTTAAAAACATTCCTGCCGGTAAAACGTCCGGGCGCTATGTATTGTTTTGCCGCGCGGCATGAGGGCGCGCGGGGACTCCCACGACCGTCACGCCCGGCGCCACATCTTTGGTAACCACAGCGCCCGCGCCCACGATCGCGTCGGCCCCGATACGAATGCGTGGCAGTACCACGGCTCCCGCCGCGACCCACGCGCCATCCCCGACATGGATGGCGCCGCACAGCGTCGCTCCCGGCCCTATCTCCACGCCATCCCCCAGGATACACTCGTGATCCACGCTCGCTTTGGTGTTGATGATACACTGCCGCCCGATGACAGCCTCGGGCTGGATGATAGCACCCGCCAGGATCTGCGCACCCTCGCCAATGACCGCATTGGACGCGATCACAGCGCTGGAATGCGCGACGCTCGCGGGCTCCAGACCCATGGACACCAGCATATCATGCAGGCGCAAGCGCATGCGGCCGTGCGGATTGCCGATCGTGATGCAAAAACCGATATCATCGCGTCGCGTCTCTCCGGCCAACCATTGCCGAAAACCCCCCTCTCCGCAAAAAACCGGCACGTCGGGAAAGGGCGACGGCAGTCCCGGCGTATCGTCAATCACCGCAACAACCCGGGCGCCCGCATCCTCAATCATTGGGCGCACCACCCGAGCCTGGCCCGTGCCGCCCCACAGAATCATCCGCGGAGATATTTTATTATGCAAATTATCGCGCGTGTGTGACATCATGATAAAGCGCCGGTCAAAGCCGCGGCGAGCAGAGCGATTTTTGACGCGAGTGAAAACTGTTCTTCCGCGCGCGCGCGCCCGCGCGCGCCCATCCGCGAACGCAACGCCGCGTCCTCTATGAGAAGCGACAGTTTCTCCACCCACTGATCGCGCGTACTCACAAAAAATCCGTGTACGCCGTCGTCGGCCGCGCCGCGATTGAGTGGAGTATCGGTGGCGACGAAGGGTACTCCCGTCATCATATAAAAAATCATCTTGCCTCCGAGGCGTCCGCGCTCAAACGGCGTATCTTCAAGCGGCATCACGCCGATGTCAAACGACTGGAGATCGGCTACCTCCGTCTCAAAACTCCAGTCCATCTTCTCCGTCGCGATCGCGGGCGCATCGTAATCGCGCGCGGCTCCCACGGTTTTGAGTTTGATTTTATCGCCGTACTTTTCCGCAAGCGCGGCAAACACGGAGTCAATCGTCGCGAGCATCCGCGTGGTGGCGGGGCTTCCGATCCACCCGATCACAACGGCCCCCCGCGCGCGGGGAGGGGCAGGCCGGAATCGCCCGCTGTCAATCGGGGCGGATATGACGACCACCCGCGCATTGTGCTTTCGCGCCTCGGCGGCGATGCCTTCATTCTCCGCGATCACCACACGGGCTCCCTGCATCATCCGGCGGCACAGATGCGCCTGGTACCACAGAAGCGCGCGGCGCATGAGGTTCCCGTCCAAAAAAGGACTGATCTCATAAATCGCGTCCTCAAGCTGGTACACCACCCGGGGATTTACTGTGCGAAGGATACGATAGAGCAGAACGGGAAACGTCTCCCGCTGGATGAATACTACATCATAGCGCGCCGCGCGAAAAGCGATGGATATCTTCTTCAAAAATCCGGCCGCGAGTCCCCGCGCCAGACTGAAAAACTTTCGCGCCCCGCCCGCGCCCGCCAGACCCATCTGGACGCGGAAAAAATCATCCGTGTACATATGGATCTTCCGTATGCGCATTCCGTAATCGCGCTCCAGATACGGGACAAACTGCAACGCATGCAGGCGGCTGGTGCCCCCTATCTCGGAAAATTGTGTGATAAAAAGAACGTCCATATCCCGCCTATATCATCCGCGGAGTCGGCACATGCGTGATCCACCGTCCCCCGCCCTTGCGAAACCACGCCTGACTCTCGTCAATTTCTTTGAGGTGATTCCACGCAAACAGGACCGCCGCGTCCGGCCGGCGTTTTTCAAATTCCTCCTGCGGCACGACGGGGATGTGCACACCCGGATAATACTTACCCTGTTTGATGGGCGTATTGTCGGTGATGTACGGCACCAGATCCGGGCCTATCTCGCAATAATTGCAGACGATCACGCCTTTGGATGACGCGCCGAACCCCGCGATACTTTTGCCCTCTTTTTTCAGGCCGTACAGAATATCACGGAGTGCGGTCTTTGATTCCTTGATATTGGCATCCAGCAGGGCGAGTTGAGTCTCCGGATCGCCCTCCCGCGCCGTCCACTCGCCGACCGCGGGTGTCACGGGGTATTTGTCTTTCGCCCCCACATACATGCGCAGCTCTCCCCCATGGACATCAATATGCTCACAGTCAAACACATGCAGGCCGAGGGGCTCAAAGACGGCATTGATAAAAGCGATGGTAAAGTACCAGACATGCTCATCGTATATCTGATCGTACGAGGTTTTTTCCACGATATCGGGAAAATACGGATCCTCAAAAACAAACACCCCGTCCGTCCCGATCAGGCGCGCCACCAGCCGCGCGTAATTGACAAAATCCTCAATGTGGCACGAGACATTGGCGCCGTAGACCAGCGACACCTTGCCGGTGCCAAGTATCTCGTCCGCCGCGCGGTCGTCCATAAACCGCTCTATCACCCAGTGGCCCCGGCCCCTGGACACCGCGGCGACATTGGCCGACGGCTCCACGCCGACCGCGCGCACGCCCAGATCTTTCCACGCCTCCAGCATAATGCCGTCGTTTGATCCCATCTCCACAACAATCCCCTCGCGCGCATACGGCAGAAGTTTTTCCGCGGTCGCGCGGAAATGTCTTTGCATGCCCTTGGACGTAGACGAAAAAAACGCGTACTGCCCGTGGAACATACGCTCCGGCGGCACGCGGTTGACCAGGCCAATTGCTTTGGTGCGGGCGTCATACCCCACGACCATCTGATAAAAATACTCCGCCGCAAATTCTTCTGGCGTCAGAAAAGCATTGGCGATGGGCATGCGGCCCAGGTCAATCGCGGGTGTCAGCTTGATTTCCATGCCCCGATTGTACCCCGATCACAAAAATTTTACAAACGCGGAATCCGCGCATCCTCACTGCCGGACGATGCCGCGGAGCTTGTCTATCGCCTCTCCGATCCCACTATGAAGATCGCCTCCGGGCACAAAGCCGAGCGCGCGGAACTTGGCGTCGTCCACGTCGTACGAGAGCTGATTCATAATGGGTGAGTCCACGTAAGAGACCTCCAGCGCGGGAATAAATGTTTTGATGGCGCCGACAATTTCCTCCACCGTGCGGTTTCCGGTCACAACGTTGTAAATTTCGCCGTCAAACAGATCGCGCTCCAGAATGAAATTGATCGCGGAGACGCAATCGCCGAGATCAAGATACGGCCGCCTCTGCCGCCATGCCGTCTTCCATACCGTAATCGGCATGCCATTGACCGCCTGCCATGTAAACTTATTGACCGCGGTATGGAACCGCATGCCGCGGGACCATCCGAATATCGTGCCGAGGCGGCATACGGCAAACCGCAATCCATCCGCTTTTTGAGATGCGAGATATTCCTCCGCGCGCAGTTTTGACTCCGCGTACGGACTCTGCGGCTTCAATTCCGCGCACGTCTCGTCCACGCGCTCCGCCTGGCTCCCGTACACGCTCGTCGTGGAGGGAAAAAATAAAGGAATACCCGCGGCGCGACACCCCATGGCGACGCGCTTGAGCCCCTCCAGGTTTACATCCATCACTTCCTGCGCCCGTCCCGCGCTGTTGGCGGCGTCCGTGAGCGCCGCCAGATGCACAACCGCCCCAACGCCGTACGTGGAAAATACCGCCACAAAATCCGCGGTGCGGATGTCGCCCTCCACAAAGCGGTATGCCATATCGCGGGGCAGATCAAAAAGAGACGGATAGCGCTGGCTCTCCATATTGTCCAGCATGACCACGCGCTCCACGGCCGCGCGTGAAATACCGCGTATCAGCCGCGAGCCTATATGTCCTGCGGCACCCGTAATGAGAATGGTTTTTTTATCCATAGCGCATATGCACTATAAAATAAAACGCCACGGGTTGCAATGCAACCCATGGATATTCCTCAAACCCTCACTTAAAAAGAAAATCCTGCGCACGCCAGTGCCGCAAGACCGATGCCGTCATCAAAATCCCCGGCATCTACCATTTGGCGAATCTCTTGAGAGTAAAAAAGGCGTGTTCGCCCGATGATCTCCAACTCTTCGGGGTTTTGATCCTCCACCCCCACGATCCTCCCATGAACCGCATACTGCGGATGCGGGAAAAACGTGTAGTCGGGGTTTATCCGACCCACAATTTTTACATCGTCAAGTCGAAAACCGGCCTCGCTCAATGCCTCCATCCGTGCGGAAGAAACGACGATTTCCTCGAGCGATTTTCCTTCCCCCGGTGCGATGCCCCGCGGTAACTCCCATTTCCACTCACCAAGGGAGAGTAACAGCTCGTCCCAGCGGCCGTCTGCATCCAGACGTGCGATATAATCCATGCCCGCCTCCAATATGCGTTCGCCGACCATGCGGTAACTCTCCACCAGGCCCACCTTAGACCCGGCCTGGCACACGACAATCGCACCGGGGCTTTCTACAATCACCGGCTGATCATAGAGATCCCGCAGAGTTCCAGCATCACTCTCTCTCTGCATGACGATGCGGAGCATGGCAAATCCCCGCGGATTAAAGAGTCCTCCCTCTCCTTGCGAAGTCGGCTTCCACCCGACCAGCGGAGTGTCAAGATCATCTCTAGCCAACAAGCGAGCCGCGCCGCCACGTTTCCGTGCTTCCGCCATCTCCCTACCTCCTCAATAATAAAAGGGCTTGCAGGTCACTACCGTACGCCTTACAACGTATCACATTTCTTTAGAAAAAGCAAGGAATCCCTGGTAATCCCGGATATATTCGCTTTCTTCATAATAACCGTCCGCGAGTACCAAAATGACACAGTCGGAGGAAAATTCTTTCATTGTCGCCCACAGACACGGACCGAGCAAAACGCCCTGCGCGGGATCATCCATGCATATCTCCTGTTTGTCCGCGCCGTCGTCAAGGACGAGTGTAAACGCGCCGTGTGCCGCAAAAATCGCCTGTGTGAGCGTGCGGTGGGCGTGATTGCCGCGCACGGAATCCGGTGTCATGCCTGTCATAAAGTACACGCGCCTGACGGCAAACGGGATCGTCCGCTGTACCTCGGCGATGTACACGGCGCCCGCGCCGGGGGTGGCAACGGACTGGAGAGTCACGACGCCCGAATGTTTTACTTTTATTTCCATCATGGCATGGTCCAGTCAAATCCTATCTCCGGCGAGTCGTGCGGTATTTCTTCTATCTGTTTTTTTGAGGCGTCGTACGCCTCACCCGCGTGATACACGATACCCATCGGGGTATCACCCAGCGCGCGGTACCCGTGCGCGACCCCCGGAGGGATGGCGATTGCGCGCATATCGTCCGCGCCCGTCATGATGATCTGCGTCCGCCCGCGCGTGGGCGAGCCGTCGCGCACGTCGGCCAGCACAATCCGGGCGCGTCCTTTGATCACGCACCATATCTCCCAATATCCGCGGTGGAGATGAAACGCTTTGATCACGCCCGGGGGCGTCTCGCTGTAACTCGTCTGCTTGATGTCATGAAAAATCGTATCGCCCTCTTTGACGATCTCGGCAAAAAACCCGTCGTCGGCCGTGTGCGTGATGATTTTTTTTATGACAACACCATCAATGCCGGTCATGCCTGAAAATTTATCCTTTCTTTGACATCATACGGGGTTTTTTTCTGCGACTCATAATACGTGCGCATCATGACCTCGGCGAGTATGCCCATGACGATGAGCTGGACGCCGACAATGAGAAAGAGCGCCGCGAGCACCGGCAGGGGCGTGCGGATGATGGACGTGCCGGAGATGATCTTGAGCGCCACCGCCCACACACCGGCCCCCGCGCCCAGAACAAGCGACAGCAGGCCAATCCCGCCGAAGAAATGGATGGGGCGGTTCATATAGCGCGTGAGGAATTTGATGAGGAGCAGGTCCAGGATGACGCGATACATTCTGCTGATGCCGTAGTTGCTCCTGCCGTGTATCCGCGGACGGTGGCCGACCGGTACTTCGGCGACGCGCCCCCCGCGCCAGTGCATATACGCGGGGATAAAGCGGTGCATCTCGCCGTACAGAGGTATCGCCGCGAGACCCTCGCGCCGGTACGCCTTGAGCGTGCATCCGTAGTCATGGAGGCGCAGGCCGCTGATCGCTGATATGAGACGGTTGGCTACGACGGAAGGCAGTTTTCTGGTAAGCATCTGCCCATCCCAGCGTCCGCGCCGCCACCCCGACACCGCCTGATATCCCCGCCCCAACAGACCGACAAGCCGCGGGATATCCGCCGGATTATTTTCCAAATCGCTGTCTATGGTAACGACGATATCGCCCCGGGCCGCGGCAACACCGGCCGCGAGGGCAGCGGTCTGGCCGAAATTGTGCCGGAACACGATCACCCGGAGTCGCGGGGTGTCCTCTGCGATACCGCGCATGATGTCCACACTGCCATCATCGGAACCGTCATCCACGCCGATGAGCTCGTACTCGCCGCCCATGCCGTCCATGACGCCGAGCAATTCCGTGATGAACACGGGCAGATTTTCCTTCTCGTTATAGACCGGAAAGACGACGGATATCATACCCGAAGACTACTTGATGCGCCGGTACAATTCAAGCGTGCCCCCGTCGTTGCCCTGGGTATATTTGCGCGGATATACGTTGAGGGCCTCACCATCCAGCCGATAGCGCGTGCGCAGTATATCGTCAATCTCGCGCATGCCCGCGTCTATATCCTCGCTCCCGTATCCCCAGAACGGACTCCTGATGAGCGATGACGGCCAGCGTTCTTTGTGTATCAGCACATAATCCGCATCACGCGCTATCCACTCTTTGAGAATCGCGAAATTATAAAATCCGAGCCGGCGCACTTTTTCGGTGTCCGCGTCCGGCAAGAAAAGGAAATTGCGTTGCATGAGAGGGATAAACGTCCTCCGGTCCGCGAGGAAAATGTGATACAGCGAATTGTCAAACGTCAGTATCGTATCGCCGGGTGCGGTATGGGCGCGGACGAAATCAGCGCCCCGCGCGATACGATGGAGATCCGACTCATCGCGCGGGCTGGACACGACATCGGTGCGGTACGCGTTGGCGGCCAGATTGAGCGCAATCACGATACAGAGCAGTACGGCCGCAACCCCCCGCTCGCGGGATATTTTCAACGCGCCGACGGCACCCGCGATGGCCGCCAGGGGAATGAAGTAGTTGGCGTAGTAGAGATTGCCCGCGACGCGCCAGTAGCAGAAATGGGCCGCAAAAAGCCCCAGTGAGAGCATGACCGCAAGCGCATAGGCCGGCTCTTCGCATACGGCGGCGCGGATGCGCCGCCGTATGCGCCATATCCAGCCGCCGACCACGACGGAAAACAGCGCCGCGTAGCCGTAGTATTCTCTGAAAAACTCCGTCAGCGTCGTGAGAAACGACTGGAGACTCTGCGCGACTGCCGGACGGGGAAGGGATCCGAACAGCCCGAAGCCCGCATAGGGCCCAAGTAGAAAACTAACCGCCACAGCCGGGTTGGGCAGGATCAGCGGCGCATACCCGATACAGACGCCCGCGGCGATCAACGCCCCCGTGAGCGCTATCCGGCGCGGGCGCACGCCCAGCGCCGCCAGATAAACCAGATATATCAAAACCGCCGCGATCATATTGGTGCGTCCCAGAACGGCCGCGATGAGCGCTATAGCGCACGCGGCGGTTTTTTTGCGCCGCGACCACTCCCCCGCCTCCGCCCACACCACAAAGACAAGGCAGAGCAGGGTCCACGCGTACATGGTCGCCGAGACATAATTGCCCACGAGCAGAAGATCGCTTGTGGTCAGGGCGATGGCCCCAAGCCCCGCCCACCTGCCGGCAAGTTTTCGACCGGTCAGGAAAATAAGCATGAGAGCCGCGCCGAAAAACACCGAGGAGAGAGCGCGCGCCGCGTAGAGACTTGGGCCGCCCAAATAATGCAGAGTGCCGTACCATCCGGCCGTCAGCGGAGCATAGTCAAAGATGCCGTTGCGAAAAGGCACCAGTTCTCCTGTGAGAATGAGATACCCCTTGAATCCCGCGAATATCTCGTCCACCCATGTCTCGCGGTAGCGTATCATCACCGCAATCTCCGAGACCACGACCGACACAACGGCGGCGGACAGGATGCGGAAGAGGATGTTTTTGTGCGAGGACTTCATATTACGCATTGAGCGATTCCATGAGAGCGTCGCGCACGCGCCGCGACGCTCCCCCGTCCAGCGGCCCGCAGACCCGGCGGCGCATCAGCTCGCGCGCGTCGCTGTCGCGTCCCGGGTCGTCCAGATACGCGCATATGTCGGCCTCAAGGCCGGAAAAGTCGCGCGCGGTGCGCACGGCGCCCGTCGCCAGCACATCCCGGAAATGGTCAAACTCTTCAAAGCGGCGTAAAGAGCGGTGGTACGGCCGGACGTGAGATCCGTCAAACGCGATGGTCATCAGCGGCCGATCCAGCACCGCCGCCTCCATGATCATCGTGCTGTAAATGGACAGCACCACATCGGCGTGGGTCAGGATATTGATAAAATAAATACTCTTCTCCATGTCGCCCCAGAAATCGCGCCGGTAAAACACTACGCGCGGATGCGTCTCAAACCTGTTGAACTTCTGCTCGTCAAATGCCTTGTCCTTGCCCCTGCCCCCCTGATACGGGCGTATCACCAGGCGCACGTTGCGGGCGCCAAACCTGCCTTCGTCCGCCCACGCCAATATCCGCTCTATGACTTCCGGCTCGTCCGGACAGTAGGCGCTACCCGATACATACAGGAGATACCGCGCGTCCGCCGGAAATCCCAGGCGCGCCAGCGTCTCGCCGCGGGACGCCGCATACTCTTTTTTGACAAGAAAATCAAAATGCGGATAGCCCGTCACCGTAATCGCGTCCGCATCGTACGCCTGATGCGCCAGCGCCATGCGCCGCACCTGATCGCTCTGCACCAGCAGGCGATCCGTATGAAAAGGCAGGAAATACTTGTCCAGATGATCCCATCCGGCAGGCATACCCACCGTGCGGATGCCGCGGCGCTTTGCCTCGGCGATTACCAGCGTATCAAACCACCCGTACATATGCGGCGCAAAGACTATGTCCGGATGGTACTCGTCAAACAAAGCCATAAACGGCCGTTCGCGGAAAATCCGAAGCCACAGGCGCGGCACTGCGGCACGTCTGATCCATCGCGATCTGCCCAGCGTCTGGGCGATGCAGATTTTCAGGGACGCCAGATACCATCTGCCGCCCGCGGGCGGCTCGTCCGGCCGCGTGCCCATGGTAGCCATGATTTTTGTCGTGCCGGTAAAAACCAGGTATGAGTAGATGAAATAAAACGCGTGCTGGAGAAGAGTTTTTTTGGCGCCCGTCTCCACCGCGCGGACGATGATCCTGTCCTCCAGACCGGGTGTGGCGAGAAAACCGCCGTATTTTTCGGTGTACGGGGGCGGCAGGAGAATAACGACGCGCACGTCTCCCCTCTCGCGCAAAACGGTTTTCAGATCGTCAAACAAACTTCCTGGAAAGAAGAAGAGATTACGGTAGACCGCCGATGACGACAGGGTGAAAAATATCGTTTTCATGGCGTTATTCCAACATATCCAGCAGGACGCGCGCCGTGCGCGCGCCGGACATGCCGTCCGTATACTGGCATTGCTGACGTACGATTTTCTTTCTGTTTTCGGCGCGCGCGGCGGGATGTTCCAGCCCTTCACGCACCGCGTCGGCCAGTTCCCCGTCGCTGTGCACAAGCCGTATCCCGTCCAGAGGCCTGATTTGAGCCAGATGATCCCACTCAAAAAATCGCGCGGCGGACTGCGCAAAATCCGTCTTCCGGCCACCGTCATACGCGATGCCTATCAGCGGCTTGTCCGCCAGAGCGCCTTCTATGAAAAACGTGGAGTACATCGTGATCACGACATCCGCGTGATAGAGCGTGTTGGCCAGGAGATCCAGCGCGCGCTCGTCAAACTCCCACGCGTCCCGGCCGCTCCCCGCGTGCGCCATGGACGGCACGACACAAAACCCCCATGTTTCTTTTATAAGCCGTATTTTCTCGGGCGGCAAATCATACCGGGGATACGGGCGCACCAGGACCGCGGTCTTTGTGCCAAACGCGCCCGCGTGGCGGAGGTGCGCCAGCGCCTCCAGTATGCCGTATTCTATATCAAGTCCGGCTTTGCCCGACAACGCATAGACAATAAGTTTTGCGGCCGGATCCGCCCCGACAGAGCGCATAAACCCGTCGCGCGCCGTCACACCCGTGCGGCGCGCGATACGGTCAAATTGCGGAATGCCGACCACGCGGATCTTCCCGGCCGGATAGTCGCCCAGGCGCTCCGCCTGTTCTTTGATGCCATCTGTATGAACCATGAGAATATCCGGATGTACGCGGAGGATGGTTTTGCTGTAAAGATTATCCCACGAAAGCACCATGCCCGCGGTTTTGATCCCCCGTTTCCGGGCCTCCTTGAGAATCGCGGCGTCGCGCGGGAGCATGGTAGGCGCGAATATCAGATCCGGCATCCACCGGTCAAATATATCGCCAAAAAAACTGCCGGGCAGGAGACAGTATTTCCAGCGAAGCATCCGCCGCCACCATGCAAATCCGCCGAAAAACCGGAGGATTTTTTTTGCGGCATACGCCGATATACGATAAATGCCGGATTCCTGGGAGCCGGGGCGCGTATACACCGAGCGGGCGATCATCGCCGCGGTGCGCGTATGCACGCATGCCACCTCCACCCATTTGAATACGCGCTCTGTCCACGCCCGCTCGGTATCGGGGAGTATGTCAAAGAAAACATTTGAGGCGGAAAACTCGCTCCGGTAATACTCCTGTTTGTCCCCAGACGCCAAAAAAACCACGCGCGTCCCGGGCGCGTCCGCGAGCAGGCGCATGACGTCGCTCCGCAGTATACTGCGGATCACATAATTGCTGGTGATGGGTATGAGAATAGTGCGCATAATTTTTACGGCAAGTCCATACACGCGGCAAGTTCGGACGCGATGCGCTCGCCTGCGTGTCCCTCCGCGTGGGAGAACCATAACGCGCGGGCCGCGACGCGGCCCGCGGCATCCCGCGCGGGGTCTTTGAGATATTCGGCCAGAGCCGCCGCAAGCTCCTCCGGACTTTTGACATGGCGGACGCCCCCTGTCGCGATGATTTTTCGGATATGATCGTCGGTATAGCGCCACACCGTCTCCCAAAAGCCCCGCGGCGTGGGATAAAAATCCACCGCAATGACGGGCTTGTCAAAATACATCGCGTCCAGCGCGATGCTGGTGGGGCCGGTTACGACGACATCGGCGTGCGTCATCTCGTCCCGCAGGCTCTCGTCATCCTCCGGACGGATTTCCCTATCGCCGACCTCGCTCCCAAACGCCTGCCCGGGACGGTCGTATGCCATAGTGGGAGGTTTGATAAATCCATCCAGCGCAACACCTTTCTCGGGCGGAAAGCGGACGAGTATATTGGCATCGATGCGGCCGAGCAGTCCCATGACATATGCATCCGCGTCGTTGACGCGGATGAGGGCGTCGCTGATGGGCGCATACAGGATCAATTTTTTGGCGGGGTCCAGGCCGTGGCGCGCGATCAATTCCGCGCGGCTGTGTACGGGACCCGCGCGATATCCGTCGTAATGCGGATTGCCGGCAATCGCGATGCGCGAGGCCGGATACCCGTGGAAGTACTCCGCCTCGCGCGCGAGCTCCGAGGATCCTACGATGAGGCGGTCGGGAAAAATGCGGAGGATACGGAGCGTGAGATTATCCCAGGACCGTACCATAGCAATCACGGGAATCCCCCTCCGGCGCGCATCCTGCATAAGTGAGACGTCGTTTTCGTTCTGGACGTCCGTGGAAAAGACGGCATCGGGTCGCCAGCGATCCAGCACGGGGTCAAACAATCCCCGCGGGGACAGCCGCAGGTCAAACCACCGTACCAGGCGCCGGAACCACGGCACCCGCCCCGCGACCCCCAGCGCCATGGACGCGGTCAGACGAAAAAATTTTTTGGTCAGATAATAATCGTACCGCTTGCGGTTGCGGGCGCTCTGTGAGTCAAAAAGAGAAACGCCGAGTTTTTTAAAAAAAAGACCGCGGCGCGTCCGCGACGCGCCATATGGAACCACACCCTCCACAAAAACATTGGGGGCCCCGAAGCGCTCCGTAAAATAATCTTTCTTGTACGCCGGAACGGCCAAAACCACCCTCGCATCCGGACGCCGCGCAATAAGACGCACGGCGTCCGTCGCCAGGATATTGCGCGAAATATGGGGATGGAAACTCGTGATGATGATGGTTTTGGTCATACCGACGTTTTCCGGAAAATCATCTCCATCGCATCCGTATAACGCTCCCAGGAGATATTTTCTTCCACGAATCTTCTGCCGTCCCGGCCTAGTCTCCCATAGAGTCCGCCATCGGCCGCGATGCGGCCGATGGCATCGGCGATTGCCCGGGGCGACCGGGGCGGCACGATGAGAGCGTTGACGCCGTCCGTGAGCACCTCGGCCGCCCCCGCGCTCTGCGATACAATGACGGGCAGACCCGAAGCCATCGCTTCAAAAACCGCAAGCCCCCACGATTGGAGATGACTGGGGAAGACAAAAATATCACTGTCGCGGTAGAGCCGGTGCAGTTCATCCTCCGACACCCTGCCCGCAAACCGCACCGCGTCGTCCAGGCGCGCGCGCCGCCGCAAATCAAGTAATTTTTTGTAGTACGGATCGCCGGGACCGTATCCGCCCACAATCACGCATGCGATGCGGAGCCCCCGGTCACGCGCCAGGGACACGGCCTCTATAAGATCCTCAAATCGGCGATGAGGGAACAGAATACCCACGGCAAGGATACGGATCGCGCGCCCCGCGGCGATACCCTGCGGCTCGCGGTACGGAAAGCGTCCCGCATCAATGCCGCTGCGCACCACTTCCGCGTCGCGGCGGAAAAACTCCCTCACCCATCCGCGATCGCGCTCGTCCAGCACCGCGATAAAATCCTGCGCGCGGATACAGGTTGCGGTCTCGTAGATGTCCAGTGCGCGGGCGACAAGATCTTTTAAAAATGATGTGCGCCGCCCCGCCCCGGTCTGCCGGTCGCGCCATGCGCCAAAACCGCGCGTCGGAAGGTCGTTCATCATCCAGACCGACGGCACCCGGCGAATACGCTTTTTGAAATGGGCGGCGGCCTGAAAACTCACCTGGTCGTGCGGATTGAGCAGATCGGTATCACGGTCGATGAGGCGCGCCAGCGCGCGGGATGCGCGATGTTCGGCAAAAAAATCGTAAAGCAGGGTGCGGCTCGCAGGATACCGTCCAAGCGCCACCACGCGCAGTCCCTCCAGCAAATCCGCATACGCGTCCGCGCCGGGGGGGAGAAACGTGTATAAAGTCACCTCGTGTCCCCGAGCTCCCAGTGTGCGCGCCAAAAAAATCGCCTGGCGCTGGGCGCCGCCCCGGACATTGAGCCGCCGTATAATGATGGCAATCTTCAATCCCGTAATCGGCAGGCGCCGCAACGCAATGTTTTGTGTGGATCGCACAAAACCATGCCGCGGCGACGCGATGGGTAATAAAAGCCAATAATCCCACTCCCTCCGGGGAATGCCGGACGCGCCGGGGTGGAACTCACCGTCCGCCGGAAAGCGCTTTGAGGTCAGCATCCGCCATCATCCGTACCAACGCCCCGAAGGTCGTGGCAGGTTTCCAGCCCAATTCTCTGCGTGCGCGGGACGGATCGGCCAGAAGCGTGTTGACCTCAACGGGGCGGAAAAGCGATTTGTCTATCGTAATGTATTTTTTCCAGTCCAAGCCCAGATGCCCGAATGTCTCCTCCACAAACTCGCGCACCGTATGCGTCTCACCCATGCCGATCACATAATCGCGCGGCTCCCGCGCCTGGAGCATCCGCCACATGGCATCCACATAGTCCCCCGCAAATCCCCAGTCGCGCTTGGCATCCAGATTGCCAAGCCGCAGTTCGCGGGCGCGACCGAGCTTGATCTCGGCCGCAGTCCGGGTGATTTTGCGCGTCACAAACTCAAATCCGCGCCGGGGCGACTCGTGATTGAACAGAATACCGGATACCGCGAACAGCCCGTCCCCCTCGCGATGCAGGCGCGTCAGATAGTATGAGGCGAGTTTGGAGACACCGTAGGGAGATACGGGGTTGAAAGGCGTTTCTTCGTTCTGCGGCGTCTCACGGACCCTGCCAAACATCTCGCTGGTCGCCGCAAAATAAAACCGACACGCAGGCGCCAGCTCCCTGATGGCGGAGAGTAGATATTCGGTGCCGTCTATATTGATGCGCAGGGTTGATATCGGATCCCGGAAAGACTCGGCGACAAAACTCTGCGCCGCCAGATGATACACTTCGTCCGGCCTGATCCGGGCGATCATCTGCCAGACCGTGGCATAATCCGATACGTCGCCGTGGTGGAGGCGGATACGGTCCGCAAAAGCCACTGTCCGGGAAAAACGCTTCTGCTGGTCTTCTACGGCAACACGGCGCACCAGGCCGTGTACCTCGTATCCTTTGGACAACAACAATTCAGCCAGGTACGACCCGTCCTGCCCCGCCACGCCGGTGATGAGAGCTTTTTTCTTTTTTGTGCGCTTCTGCGCGCCTGATGCCATAACGATGAAGTGTTAGAAATAATCCGATTCGGGACGGGCGAGCCATGCGTCCAGCGACTGCGCCCCCGCGTCCCGTACCGAGAGCGCGGGTGGCCCCTCCAGCGGCCACGATACGCCGATTACAGGATCGTTCCAGGAAATTACCCCCTCGCCGCCGGGATTGTGAGGCACGCTATAATTATACTGTATTTCGGTCGGATCTTCAAGGGACAAAAACCCCGTAGCAATGCCGGGGGGCGCGTACATCATCAGGCGGTTCTCCCCGGTGAACTCCGCGCCGAACCATTGCCCCCGCGTGGGTGATTTTTTGCGTATATCCACGCCCGCCATGTACGCCCGGCCGCGGAGCACCCGTATCAGTTTGCCCAGCGGACGATCCCACTGAAAATGAAGCCCGCGCACGACACCGCGGCGCGACCGCGACTGGTTTTCCTCGGCAAATTCACCGGGCAGACCCGCAAGCCGGAACGCATCCGTATTCCAGATTTTCATAAAAAACCCGCGCGCGTCGGGAAATACCTGCGGCTCTATGACGCACAATCCGTCCAGAGGTGTCGGGATAATCTTCATGTGATACGCGTACATTATTTCCGTAATTCCCGCCGATACCACTCTATCGTCTCCCGCAGACCGTCCTCCAGGGTATGGCGCGGACGCCATCCGAGAGAATCCCGCGTCTTCTTCATGTCGGCGCACCATGCCGTCGCGTCGTACGCAACCGCCGGACGGTCTCCCCATATCACCCGGCTGTGCGAGCCGGTCATCTCCAGCACCATCCGCACGAGGTCACCCAGCGTTACCGAGACGGCGGACCCCGCGTTGAAAATCCTTCCGGCATAGGATACGGCGTGCCGCCCGGCCGCGCGGTACAGTTCTGCCAGATCATCCACAAAGATAAAATCGCGCGCGACCGACGGCGCGGTAAGGGATATGTCGTCATGGCGCAACGCCCGCGTGATGAGCTCATACGCCAGTCTGCCTTTCTGGAGGCCCGGGCCGTATGGTGTGAAGAGCCGCAATGTTACGACCGCCAGGCCCTTTGTCCGGTACACCGCCTGCCCGTACAGAGTCGCGGCGAGTTTGGATATGCTGTAGATCTCCGGCGGCGCGCAGGGGTCCGACTCCCTGATGGGGCGCGTCTGCGGCGCGTATTCAAGAAAAGTCCCCGAATTGACAAAGAATTTCACGCCAGATGCAGCCGCCGCATCCATCAGATGGACCGTCCCCTGCAGATTGACACGAATCACCTCGTCGGAAGACGCGATAACGCCGCTCATGATATTGGACGCCGCGCAATGGAAAATGCCATCGGGGGACGCTTCGTCCATGATCCGCCGCACATCCACGGCGTCGGTCAGATCGCCCTCCACCCGCGAGAGCCGCGGCAGAATGTCGCGGATGCGCCACGCATCCGACGATGGACGGAGAAGAACCGTCACGTCATCCCCCGCGGCCAGACACGCGCGGGCAAGCCGCGCTCCGACAAATCCCGCGGCACCGGTGATGAGTATTTTTTGCGCGTTTTCCATACAAAACTGCGTGCGATCCGCGGTCAGTACCACCTGCCCTGCGCCTGCTTGGCGTAGTGATCCTGGTATTCCCTCTTGGCTTTGATCTTTTTCCACCAATCCTGGTTTTTCACATACCAGTCCGCCACCTCTCCGATGCTTTGCTCAATGGTATGGCGACGGCGCCAGCCAATCTCGCGCTGTAATTTCGACGGATCGGGCGCGTAGCGGCGGTCCGCGCCCGGCCGGTCGGCCGTGTGCGCGAGATGCGGCCCGGCAGGTATTCCGATGGCCGTGCCTATCATCTCCAGTATCTCCAGATTTGTCTTCTCCTCTCCCGACACATTGTAGATGGCGCCCGGCCGCGCGCGATGCAGTACCGCGTCCACCGCCGCACAAAAGTCCTCCACATGCAACCAGCTTCGCACGTGTCCGCCGTCACCGTGGACCGGTATCTTTTTTTTCTCAATGAGATTGGATACGGCCAGGGGTATAAGTTTCTCGGGGTACTGATGGGGGCCGTAATTGTTGGATCCGCGGATGATCACCGCCGGCGCCTGGTGCGTGGATATATATGACTGGACCAGCATATCCGCGCACGCTTTGGACGTAGAGTACGGATTGGACGGACGGAGGGGGGCGTCCTCGCCGGTAATGCCTTCCGGTATGGAGCCGTATACCTCGTCGGTGGAGATGTGTACCATGCGTGGGACGCCGTGCCGACGCACAGCGTCCATCAGCAGATGCGTGCCATCTATATTGGTGCGGATAAAATCGGATACATTGAAAATGGATCTGTCCACGTGCGTCTCCGCGGCAAAATGCACGACGGCATCCATCCGATGGCGGCGAAAGATCTCGTCCAGAAAGACCGCATCGCAGATGTCTCCCTTCACAAACTGATACCGGCGGGCCGCCGGATCCGCCGCCGCCTCGGCGGCCTCAATATCGGCGAGGTTGTCACCGTTGCCTGCGTACGTCATGAGATCCAGATTGAAAATCCGGTATCCCGGATACGCGCGCCACAGGCGCCGGATAAAATTGGATCCGATAAATCCCGCCCCTCCGGTCACCAGAATGTTTTTTTGCGGCGCGTTCATACGCGGTAGCGATCCAAAAACGCACCCGCCACCTCCTCTATCCGCTCCAGGTGCCGATCCGTCATGCCGTGGTGCGCGCCGATAAGAAACCCGCCGCGCATCACCGCATCCGCCACCGGATAGCGCGCGGCCATACCGCCCTTCCCCGACAGATGGCGGAACGCCGGCTGGCGCAATATATTACCGGTGAATATCGGGCGCGTCTGGATGTTGTTTTTCTCCAGATGGAGCGTCAGCTCCCTGCGGTCAAACGGCGCGCCATCGCGGATGGTCAGGGGAAATGCGAGCCAGTTGGTCCGCGCGCGCGGATCACGCGCGGGCAGGATGAAAAACCGTTCGTACGCGGAGAAGAATTTCAGCAGGCGCGCAAAAGCGCGCCCGCGCGCGGCGGCAAACTCCCCGAGCCGCGCCAGCTGTATGAGGCCAAACGCGCCCTGCGATTCCGTCGGCTGGAAATTATACCCCACTTCGTTGAAGATGAACTTGGCGTCGTATGTCATGTCTTCCAGGCGGCCCGCAAAACGTTTTTTGATCTCCTCGGATTTCTCGTACGCGCCGAACAGCGTGGACGCCCTGCCCCAGTTGGCCATCACCTGCGCGCGGCGCGCGAGCACGGGGTCGCGGAAACACGCCATGCCTCCACCGCCCGCGGCGGTAATGATGTGCGAGGCATAAAAACTCGTCGTGGATATGTCGGTATAGTGTCCGGTCGGTTTGCCGCCAAACGTAGCGCCCAGCGTATCGCACGAGTCCTCAATAAAAGCAAGTCCGTGCCGGTCCGCGATTTTTTTGAGCGCGACAAGATCCGGCAGATTACCTATCAGGGACGGAACCATAAGCGCTTTCGTCTTGGGAGTGATGATGCCCTCCACTCTCTCGTGATCAATCACATAAGCGCCCGGCAGGACATCGGCAAACACGGGGACAAGGCCTTTTTGCATGAGAGGAGCCACGGTCGTGGAAAACGTGAGTATCGGCGTCACCACCTCGCTCCCCCGCGGCAAGCCGAGCGATTCCACGGCGATGAGATTTGCGGACGATCCGGAATTTACCATCACGCCGTATTTTTTGCCGAAGAGCCCGGCGATCTTCCGCTCAAACTCCTTGACCGCTGGCCCCTGCACGATCCGTGATGGATTTTTGAGCACACGCAAGACCGCCGCGATCTCGCGGGGTCCGTATACCGCCGCGGCGTACGAGACATGAATGGATTTTTTCATACGGGATTTTTGGTGATGATAAACCGGGGGTATGATCTGACGCCGCGCCGGTGAAGCATATATCGCACAAGCGTTGCCAGCGTCATGAGACCGTACTCCACGCTCTTGCGGAAATTCGGCGATTGCGAGTCCTCCACATAGCGCGTCGGGATCGGTATCTCCGCGGCCCTGAATCCGCCCATGCTCAACGCGGCGAGCATTTCGGTGTCAAAGACGTAGTTCTCGGAATTTTTCTCAAACGGAATCCTCTCCAGCGCTCCGCGCGCAAACGCCCGGTACCCGCTGTGATACTCGCTGATCCCGAGTCCCAGTACTGCTTCTTCAAGTATGGTAAGCGCGCGATTGGGCACGTAGCGCCACCACGGCATACCGCCACGCCGCGCGTCTCCCGCCACCGCCATGCGCGAGCCGAAACACACGTCGGCCTTGCCCTCCGCGACCGGACGCGCGATATTGGGCATGAGCGCGGGGTCGTACTGGAAATCCGAGTGCACCATCACAATGACGTCGGCGCCCGCGTCCAGGGCCGCGCGGTAGCCGGTTTTCTGCGCGCCGCCATAGCCGCGATTTTTTGGATGCTTGAGGAGAACAACAGGCAGACGCGCGGCGATTGCCGCGGTCTCGTCGCGCGACCCGTCGTCCACCACGATGATGCCGTCCGCCGCGCCGCGCGGAAGGGCCGCGACGGTCTTTTCAAGGGTGCGCGCGGTGTTGTACGCGGGCATCACTACGACGACTTTTTTGCCGTTAATCATGATGATTGCAGTATAGAGGTGCGGTGCACAAAACGCAAACCCGGCCATGCCGCACGCCCTCATCTGCGCATGATTGCGCGCGGGACTCAAAAATCATATAGTGGGGCGTATATGACAGCGGCATACGACAAAAACCCTCTCAAAATACTGGGCGCGGCTTTGCAAAGTCCCCTTGCGCTTGCCGTCTGCACGGCTCTGCTCTGGCTTGGCACACGTGCGCTGGCGATGGCGCCCGCCGACGCCCTGCTGTCCGGTGGCATGACGCCGCTGGCATTTTTTAAGCTCCCCATTCCCCTCTTTTTCCTCTCATCGTCCCTGCTTTGGATCGCCATCTTCCGCAGTGCCGGACTGCTGGCGTTTTTGTTCTTTGCGCTGGCGCTGGGGGTCATGCGCGGGGGCGCGTCCGCGTTTGTGCGCGACCGGGACCCGTCGGCGCTCGTCCTCGTCGCAGGCGAGCTGACGCTTCTCATCATCGCCCTGCCCGCCGCATCACCCGCGGCATCCGGCGCGGGCAGTTTCGCGGCGGCAGGTATCGCACTGCTTTTTTTCATAGCCAGATGCATAGAATTGAAATTATCACCGTCTTCATAAAACGCCATGCTTCATTCTTTGTTTGTATTGTTTGAGGCGACGATTTTCACCTACACCTCGTTCCTCGCGGGCGATCGTATTCTGGCCCTGGTCCGCGTCGGCTCCGCGTCCGCGTTGGCGCGACGCGCCTATGCGATACTCACCGGGTATGCCTTTTTTGGCATCGCGGGATTGGCGCTGGGACTTGCGGGCGCGCTGACGTCGTTCTCTCTCCTTGCCCTCGGAATTGCCGTCGTGGCGGCGTCGAGTGCGACTATTGCATCACACATCCGCAACCTCCGTTCCCGTCTGTATCCTCCGGCGCGCATGGCCGCGGCATGCGCGGATGTGTTCGGCGATTATGCGGCGCTCAAAATCATCCTCGCCCTCTGGCTTGCATGCAATTTTATCTTTGCGTTTGCGCCGATCACGGGCCATGACACCAAGGACTACCACCTGCCGATCATTACGGATATGATCCGGCACGGCGCGCTCAATTTCTCGTCCCCGATTCCCGAATACCGCTGGATGCCGCTCTCGGGCGAGATACTCTATGCGCTACCGACAATCGCGCTGGGCGCGGGAGACGGCGCGCCGTACGCTTTTCAGATCATCCAGTACGGCGCGCTCGTCCTTCTGCTCACAATCGTCTGGGATTTTGTCCGGCGTCGCGCGGGGAGCAAACTATCTGCCCTTGTCGCCGTACTGGGTATCATGGCAATTACTGATTTTCAGCGCGAAATTCTGCACGGAGGATATATCGACGTATTCGTCTATGTGTACGGCATCGCAAGTTCCCTTCTCATCGTTGACGCGTGCGCGGACGGCGACTTTGCCCCGCGCAATCTGGTGCTCTCCGCTCTGTTCGCCGGATTTGCCATGGGGATCAAAGAGACCGCGGGCGTAATCGCAATCATAAACATCATATTCCTCGGTGCGGGATTCCTGCGCTGGCGTCCGCCCCCGCGCCGCGTGTGGCTCGCGCTGGGCGTATACGCCCTCGTAGCTGTCGCGGCCGGAGGATTCTGGTACGCCAAAAACGCCGTAGTATTCGGCAACCCCCTGTACCTGGGCGGCAAGGAATTCGGCGAGACGCTGATCATACGCCCCACGGTCGTCAATTTCTTTCTGTTTCCGTTTTATAAATTCGGGCAGGTGTCGGACAAGGATTCGGCGTCGCGGCTCGTCGTGCTCGCTTACTTCGCCGCCTACTACGCACTCGGGGCTTTTGTGCTGGCATGGCGGAGGCGCATGATCTCGTTTGCCGATATTCTGCTCTTTGCTTTCGTGCAGACGCATCTGGCGCTGGTATTTTTCATCTCGCACCATACGCGGTATTTCTTGCCCGCGATCATCCTCCTGCCCGTATGCATCGCGGTGCTCGCCGCGCGCGCACGCGTTCCCGCGCCGCCGGACGGCGGCGCGCGTCTCCGTCCCCTGATTCGGAACGGGTCACTTATCGCCATCCATCTGGCGGCAATGGTATTATTCATCGGCAATCTGCGGTATTTCCACGTCAAGTTCCTCTACAAAACAGGGGTTCTGACCGAAGCCGAATATATCACGCAGATCGGCAGTCAATAAAATATCCTCTCCATGGCGGACACCGCGAAAAAACTCAATCTGGGATGCGGCACGGACATCAAGCCCGGGTGGATCAATCTGGACGCCGCGGCTCTGCCGGGCGTGGATGTCGTGCACGATATCGCGCGCCTGCCGCTTCCTTTTCCCGACGAAACAATGGATAAGATTCTCTGCCAGGACATTCTGGAGCACACCGACTATGTGCCGATTCTCCGCGATCTGCACCGCATTCTCAAAACAGGCGAGGCACTGACGGTCCGCGTGCCGCACTTCACATCCAAACACAACTTTATAGACCCCACGCACCGCCGGCTCTTTTCCGTCAATACGTTTGATTTTTTTGTCAGGGATTCGTCGCTCAAGCGCGAACGGGACTACTATTTTGACTTCGCATTTTCCCGGATCGCATCCTGCCGGATTACGTTTGAGCATACGTCGCGGTTTTTCGTCTACAACCACGCGGTATCGGCGCTCGTCAACCGCTCGCGTATGGCCCAGATGCGTTACGAGTCCACGGGGTTCTCCCGTCTGTTTCCGGCCTACAACATCGTCATAACTCTGGTCAAGTAAGCGTGCGGTACAAATCCGCATACCGCCCGATCTGCCGCTCCCATGACATCGCGGCGGCAAAGGCGGACGATGCCGCGGACATGGATTTTTGCCGTGCAGGATCCCGGAGAATCTCCCGTATCGCCCGGGCAAAATCATCCGGGTCGCGGCCCGCGACCAGAAGCCCGTTCTCTCCGTCCCGCACCGCGTCGTCCACACCGCAGTCTCCGCTCCCCACCACCGGTAGCCCGGCGGCCGCGGCTTCCAGAAATACCTGGCCAAATCCCTCCACGTCATGATTGACGTTCTGGGAAAACAGGCAGAACAGCTCGGCGCCCCGGTACCATGCGGCCAGATCCGCGCGCGTATCCGCGTCCTCCACGATATGCACTCTCCCGTCCATACCGGACTCGGCGATCACGCGCCGCAGGCGCGCATAGTAGACATCATTCTGGCGCTTGCCGACAATCACATAGCGCAGATCGGGAAAATCCCGCGCAATGGATGCAAAGGATCGGATGCTGAAGTGATACCCTTTGCGCCAGCGCAACTGCCCCACGCTCAAAATATACGGGGAGTATTGCCTGATGCGGGACAGCATCGCAGGCGCCGCCGGAGCGCCGCCGGAGAAATCTGCCACATCCACACCCGGGTTTATGACCCCGATATCCAGTCCCGGCATTTTTTTGAGTATTTCGGCGCGCGTAAAAGCGCTGATGGCGGTGATCCGGTCGGCACGGGCATACGCGTATCGGGCGAGAAAATAAGATCCGCGCCGGTAAAAAGGCAGGATGGACCCGCTGCCGATAGCCGTGATCACTGTTTTCTTGCCGAGTCCCACCCCCGCGGCGACTGCCATGATGCCGTACGGGATGGCATCCAGCGCGTGCACGACATCGCAGTCGCGCATAAGCCGCCGCACCTCAAGAATGCGCGCCGCAAGAGCGACCCTGCCCGGCGAGAGAATCGCCCGCTCGTACGGCTGGCCCGACGGCACCGTGGTCAACGCCAAAACATGCGCGGACAGCACGTCCCGCAGACCCTCAACGAGACGCCGCGCAAAGACGCCTCCTCCGTTGTCCTGACGCAGGTTGTGAGCAAGAAAAACTATGTTCATAATTCCGTGCCGCGACATACCACCATGTTATAACCCGCGGAGAACCGCGAGTACCTCGCGCGCGCACCTTTCCCATGAGAATTGCTCCGCTCTCTCCCTGCCGCGCGCCGCCAGATCGGCGCGCAAAGCCGCATCGTCCGCCAGCCGCACCATGGCGCCCGCAATATCGGCGACATTGTCCGGGTCTACCAGCAGGGCCGCGTCTCCCGCCAGCTCCGGCAAAGAGGACGCGTACGATGTGATAACCGCGCTCCCGCACTGCATGGCCTCCAGTATCGGAAATCCGAATCCCTCAATCCGACTGGGGTACACCAGCGCTATGGCGCGCCGGTACAAAAACGCGAGTTCGGCGTCGGGACGGTATCCCAGAAACCATATCCGTCCGGCGGCGCTGCTCCCCTCCGCGTCGCGGCGCACCAGGGCGCCGTACTCGCCGTCCCCCCTGCCCGCGAGGAGAAGGTAATGCGACGGATGAGTCGCGGAGAATTTATCAAACGCTCTCACGATCGCGCGGACATTTTTGCGTTCTTTCATGACGCCCACGAAAAGAAAAAATTTGTCCGGCGCCTCGCAGTATGCTTCCGGTGCGTCGCACAGCCGCCGGTATCCCAGATAGACCGTCCGTATTTTATCCTCGGGAATCCCGAATAGTCGCACCGCGTCCCGCCGCGTCGCGTCGGATATGGCAATCACCGCGCCCGCCGCCCGCATGGCATATCCGTGCACTGCCGTCAGGAGATACTTCCGCCATACGTCCGCGGCAGAACGCGGTGGAAGACTGCGGTATGCAAAATCAAGCACAACCACGACGGATTTGCGCGGACGGCGCAAAAAGGGCATGACCGGCGTATTGAACAGATACACATCCGCGCGCCGCCGGCGCGCCAGCGCGCGATCGCGCCATCGCCATCCCCCGCCCAGCGCATGGACGGTCCAGTTGGTTCCTGCAAAAGGCAGATCGGGAATCTCATTCCCCTTGATATAAATCAAAAACTCGTCCTGCGGAGCGGCTATAATCAGAGATTGTGCCAGCTCCAGGATGGCGTGCGCCAGACCCGCGGGCTCCTTCTCGCCGTATGGATGGAGAAAAATGCCGATTTTCATACGCGTTCGCCTATAAATCTCAACGCCCGTTCCGCCCGGTATGCCCATTCGTACGCGTATGTTTCCTGATGCGCGACATGCGAATCCGGGCGCGCCGCGAGCACCGCGACAGAACGGACAAAATCGTCAATATTATCCGGCTCGTAGAAGACGACGCCCTGTCCGTCATCGGTAAAAATCTCCTGTATCGCGGGCGTCCGGGCGGCAAGGATAGGACGCTCGGCCGCCATATATTCAAAGATTTTCATGGGCGAGGTGTGCAGAAACGAATACGAGTTTTCCGCCGTGCCCGTAACAATAAGCATATGCGCGGCCCGCATCCAGCGCGGCATCTCGGCAAAGGGACGCTCTCCGGCAAACACAAGATTCTCCGGCTGACCGCCGGCAAAACCTATCGCCCGCATCTGGTCCGCCGTGCCCCCCACGATATAAAAAAGTATGTTGGGAAGCCTGCGCGCCGCGGCGGCCATGATCTCAAGGCCCTTCCACGGATAGATCCTTCCCACGTACATGGCGACGGTCCTGCCTTCGGGAATTCCCAGTGCGGCGCGCGCCGCAGAGCCGTCCTCGTCGCGATTGCGAAAAAGCGATGTGTCCACGCCATTGGGCAGAACGATCACCTTGTCCCCCGGCAGGCAGAATGTCCTTATGATCTCGCGCCGGATGATACGGTTGATGACGATAGCGCCGCAGGCATAGTCAAAGAGAAGCCGGAACGGCACGGTCGGTTTTTTGGCGTCATGGATCTCGGCGATATACGGCAGTCCCAGAAACGGCACAGCGACAAAGGAGAACTGGTCTATATCAATCGCCCATATGATATCCGGACGCGCGCGCCGTCTGCGGCGCATGATATGGAGCGAGTAGCCGGCGATAAAAAAGCACGAGCTCACCCAGAACCCGATCCTGCTCCTGCCGTACCAGTCCGGCGTCCAGACGCGCGTCAACGGCACATCAACGCGCAGGCCGTAAAATTCCTTCATGCTCCTCCGGTCCGTGGCGCGCCGCGGCACCACCAGCTCCACATCGGCGCCCGCCTCAACAAGCGCCTCGCACATTTTGGCGGTCTGAATACCGTGCGCTTTTTCGGTCGGCAGGCGCGCGTTGGCGATATAATAAATTTTGACCGGGGGGCCTTTCATACCGGAGTTGCGAGCAAAGCCGCCATTTTTGCCATCATGCCTTCCAGCGCGTGATCCCGCACGACGATGTCACGGAGAACCCCATTCGGCCGCGGCTCGCGGGCGACCTCGCGGATCCGCCGCGCCATGAGACCGGAGGCGCGATCCCCCAGGAAATACGGAGGCGGCAAGATCGTGCGATACGCGTCGTTGGAAGTCAGTACCGAAAGGCCGCATGCCATGGCTTCCAGCACGGCTTTGTCCAGGGACCCCGTGGCGGACGCGTTGAGAAACACGTCGTGGCGGCGCAGAATATCGGGGATTTCCGAATAGCCGCGCTTGTCATAAAAACGGACGCGCGATTCCAGGTTTTTTTCGCGGATCAGCATATTGAGTTGTCCGGCATAGACGCGATCGCGATCCGTTATCGGGGCGCCCACGACAGCAAGTGTCCAGTCCGGATCTCCCGCGTCGCGGAGCAGGGCGCACGCCTCCACGATTGTCTCGTAATTTTTGACCGGCGCGATACGTCCCACGGAGATCAGGCGCACCTCGTCTCCGCGGGAGCCCCCGCCGTCGGCGGCGGGACGGAAAAGGCCGGTGTTGATAGCCTGGCCCAGATGATGGACTTTTTTGGACGGCAGACGGAATCCCGCCCGGGACGAGGTAAAAATGTATCCCACAAGCCGCTCGGCAATGCGCAAACGCCACGAGACCGCGCCGTGCGCGTACCACAGAGCCGTCACTTTTTTGAGACTGATGAGAAAGGGGCTCGCCGCAATCGCGTACTCGGGAATCTGATGAAAGAGCGCCGCGTCGCTCTCGGCATAGTGCCGGGAAAAAAGCGTCCAGAATTTCCAGAGACGCGCCACGCGCGATCGGGCATCAAACGAGTACACGGACACATTGACCGGCAAGCCATGGTCGCGCGGCGGGACGCGGCGCGTCATGATGACAACCGACTCGGCGCGTCGCGCCAGCATCTCAAACCAATAGTAAAACGCGCCCAGATTCGGGTCATCGCGATCCACCGCCTGTGCGACAATCAGCAATTTCATCGCGGGCATGATTCAAAACTCTTTTTGTACAACGCCAGGTATTCGTCTTTCGTTTTTGGCGGGAGACCCAGCGCCGTCTCCCTTCCTCTGTCCGCGATCCGGGAGCGCATGGCGGGGTCGCGGTGGGTCGCGGCAAGCGCCGCGCTCATGGCCCTGACATCCCCCACCGGCACCACTATGCCATTTTCTCCGTTTTTCACCACTTCTCCGGCAAGACCCGTATCCGTCGTGATGACCGCAAGACCCGCGGCCATTGCCTCTATCACCGCCCTGCCCCACCCTTCATAATCAGACGGCGAGACAAATAAATCAAACGATTTTAAAAAAGATGCCAGATCGTCCCGCCACGGCTCGATGACAATATGCTGTTCCAGATGATTGCCCGCAATCAGCGACCGATACCGTCCCTCATCCGGCCCGTCTCCCACGATCACCAGAAGCGCGCGCGGACAGGCGCGGATAAAAGTGACCATCGCTTCAATCAGCATACTGAAATTCTTTTCCTTGTCCACAAACCTCCCCACGGCGATTATTTTAAAATCATGACCGGAAAACCGCTTTACAGTCTCCGGATTCTCCGGTGTGTCCGCGTATCGCCGGACGTCCGTGAAGATCGGGAGTACCGCGACGCGCGATGTGTCACCGACGAGCCCCGCATCCGCCAGCGACAGGGCGATCCGGCGGCTCACCACGCGCAGGCATCCGGCGCGCGGAACCAAAAATCGCGCGATGCGATAACGGCAGTACTCCTTCCATCCCGCCCGGCGGTACCGCGGACTCATGACGTCGGTGTGTATTTGCAACTGAAACGGGACGCCAAAGCGGCGCGCGACGAGCCAGGCGACAATACCCGTCTCATCCGCGCCCTGCGCGGTGACAACGTCGCATCGCGCGCCCACCACGGACGCGATACAGACACGCCATGCCAGATACAGACGGGCCGGCCAGAACGATGCGCCCGCCGCGTATACAAAAAGATTGCCGTCGCGTCTGTCCTCTCCATGCGCGCGCGACAGAACCACGATATCTAGCGCGTCAAAAAGCTCCGCGTACTTGCGCATCCGCCGCGCGGCATCGGTGTCCGGCCTCAATACCCGCGGATCCGCGCTTATCATCAGGACCTTCATCATGCGCATTGCTTAAGCTCCCGCGCGGTCATGTCCAGCATCCGATCCGGAGTAAATTGCGCGGCGCGCGCACGCGCGCGCGCTCCCATGGCGGCGCGCACATCCGCATCATCGGCAAGTCTGTGCAGAGCGTCTTTCAGGCGTTCTCCGTCGCCATACGGCACGATCACGCCTTCCACACCGTCTTCCACGACCTCCGTATTGCCGCCGACATTCGTCGCAACGACCGGCAGACCTGCGGCCATGCCCTCAATGAGGGTATGCGACAGCCCTTCGTACCCCGAATACAGGGCAAAAATATCGCCCGCGGCAAAATATGCCGCCAGTACATCATGCGATACGGATTCTGTGAGGGATACGCAATTACCGACACCCCGCGCCTCTATCCGCGCGCGCATGGCGGCCTCTTCCGGGCCGGAACCCGCAATGACCAGGCGGATATCGGGTATCGCGGACGCCAGATCCGCAACCGCGTCAATTAGTTCAACGAATCCTTTCCACGGTACAAAGCGTCCCGCGGCGACAATGACAATACCCGCAAGACCGAAGCGTTTCCGCGTCTCTTCTCTCCCGCCCGCCTGCTCCGGCACGGCCACCGCATTGTAGATCACGGTAATTTTTGATCGGTCAACGCCCCATCCGGCGACCAGGCGCCCCAGGTAGCGGCTTGGTACAATGATGCGATCCGCGCGGCGCGCCACGCGATACTGGATGTATCTGCGCATCTCTGTCAGGAATCCGTGCCGTCTCTTTTGAAACTCCTCCGGCGTCTCAAAAGAGACGCCGCCGCGGGCAGTGTCCGCCCGGCGCCCGGCACGATCCTGCTCCCACGCATAGTTGCCCACGATCTTAAGGACAAACCGCGCGCCTGTCATACGCGACGCAATCCAGGCGGGAAGCCCGACACTGAAAGGGTCCTGCGCAAATAAGATATCGCTTCCCCGCGCCGTCCAGACAAGCCGCAGAAGATACGCCGCATGGCGCATAACGCGCGGCAGGGAGATGACATCACCGAAATAAGAGACCCGCACGCCGATGCCGTGGCGCGGCAGAGCGCGTGCCATATACGCGCTGTATGTGGCCGGTCCCCCGATGTCGGGCGGGAAAAGTCCCGTCGCGATTGTCACCCTTTTCTCCGCCGACATCGTCCGGTCAAAAACATCACGGTATCTCCGCGCGATGACACCCCACTCAAACCGCTCCGCCACAGACTCCCGCGCCCGCGCGGCCATATCACGCGCGTACGGGGGGTCGCGGAGTATCCGCAGTATCTTTTGTGCCGCATCAGCCGAATCGTCCGGCGCGGCAAGCAGTCCCGTGCGACCGTCATCTATGATGCCGGGTATCCCGCCGACCCGCGTCCCCACCACGGGCAGACCCGCGGCCATGGCCTCCACAAACGCGTTGCCCATGCCCTCCGAACGCGACAGGCGAACAAACACATCGGCGCCCCGCATGACGGCCGCAAGTTCCGCATGCGGCATAGCGCCCAGAAACTCCACGCTGTCACGGATATCCAAAGATGCGGCAAGCGACTCCAGATTTATGCGATCCGGACCGTCGCCCGCAATCCGGCATCGTATGTCGGGTATGTCTTTTTTTATAACGGCGACGGCCCGGATCAATATATCAACGCCGTTTTTGGGAACCAGGCGCGAGGCGGTCATGACAACACGGCCGTGTCGCGCCGCAGGAGCGGCGCGTTCTCCCGCGGAAAATTTTTTCATATCGGCGCCGTTGGGTATCGTCTCGCACGGCCCGCGATACCCGTGAGCGCGGGCCACCCTTTCAAGATACGGGGAGATGACCGTTACCGCATCCGCGCGCAGGAGCATCGTATGAAAAGCCATCCGTATCATTCCTCCGCGTCCGGTATTGAGATAATTTTCCGACTCGCCGTACTGCACGGTCAATACCAGGGGCAGACGCGGGATAAGCCACCCTGAAACCGCCGCGGCAAAAGAGCCTTGCGATATGTCCATGCCCCAGAGCAGAGCGGGGCCGCCCCGCGCAAGCTTCCTTATCTGCCAGGGAGCCAGAAACGGCAAAAACCACTTATCCGCAGGGGTGCCAAAGCCAAGCCGCATAATGTTCCCATCCGCTCCCGTCTCGCGCCGCGGATATGCGCGGGACATCCGCGCGGTCACGATAAAAAAATCAAACTCGCCCGCGAGCCGTTTTGCAACCTCCTCAATCGCGACCTCCGCGCCGCCGATCATCGGACGATACGCGGTCGTGCAGACGATGATTTTCGGCTTCTCCATAGCAATATTTCCATCAGTCTATCATACGCCGTATGATAAAGAAACACGCCGCGGCAATGAAACTTCCGGCCGACGCCGCGGCAAAAAATATCCGGGAAAGATGACTGCCTTCCGTGCCGCCGGAGCCGGAATCCCGCGGCGCGCTTTCAGATGATGATGCGACAGCGCCTGCAGACAGAACAGTCCCGGCCGCCGCGCCGTGCCGTGCTGTTGCGAAGCGCACGGCCGTGTCCGCGACGAATGATACGCGCCCGTCACCGGACCCCGCCTGCGTGGGGATGAAAAGCGGCGTTCCAACTTCCACCTGTGTAGCGCCGGAGACTGTTTGACTTTCCCATATCGTCGCCGCCTGCCCTCCGGGATAACGCAATGTCACTTTTGTCCTTGGATCCAGACCGGTTATTTTATTTGCAAACACCGCCTCGCCGCCCGGACCGATGACCGTATGCACGGGTAGGAAAAACACACGGCCCCGATCATCTTCCAGCGCCCACCCGCCTATATCGGCCCCCGCGGACGCCGGATTTGCGATACGGATGCCCCCGACCTCCCCGGCTGTAACTCCCGCAAGCGATATTTTGTTTGGTTCAACGCGGATTTGCGTATAATCCGTGGCCGCATATCCGCCGGACGTCACGGACAGAACCGCCGTGTATGTCCCCGTCTCGCGGTATGTGTGTCCCACCGATTTTCCCTCGGCAGTGCCGCCATCGCCGAAATTCCACCAGAATCTCGCATCGGTAATGGGTGATCCGAGCAAGCCCATCGCCCCGCCGATAAAATTCTCCTCCACGCCCACAAATGCCACCCGATCATCACCCGCAAAAGCCCGGATGGACGGCGCGGGCGGCAGGGCGATGACCGCCGACGATATGGCCGACGCTCCGGATGACGTCGCAGAGAGAGGTGTAGCCGATGACGACGCCATAGCAGGCGGATTCCCCGTACCGATACTGATGTTCTGCCCGGCGGTCCATGATTTTCCGGATGTCCTGCCCGTCGCCTTGATAGTCAGCGTATACGTCCCCGGCGTGGTGTCGCGGTAATAAAATGTGCGGTTCGCCGTACCCTTATTCATGACCGTCTTGATCGGATCACCGGAAGCGTTCAAAAACTCTCCCGTCGCGGATGCCGATGTGAAGAACAGATCTATGGTCTCGTCCACGGTCGTAGCGGCACCGCTCTCGTTCTGGGCCTGAATCGTAATCGGATCCGAGATGGCGCCCCGAGAAACCGTCTGCGACCCGGTGACGACGACAAAACGACTCACGGGCAAATCAGCCGCATGCAAAGCCACGGCATAAATAAAAAGAAAGCCTGCCAGCACAAAAGCAATGGCAACCGGCTTTCTTTTCATCGCCTGGGAATTATCGCGCAACCTGAGCGACTTTCTCCTGAATCGCTTTCACCTGCGCCTGTAAAACACGCAACTGCAACTTCTGTATGTTCTCCTGGATACCTGCCAGCGTGGCGACCCGCTCCGGTGAGGCGGATTCGGGCGCGGTAGACGGACGGGGAAGCGTCGTTATCTTTTCCTGGAGAACGCGTATCTGCTCGCTGATAACCTGCACCTGCTTATACTTGATGGAGTCTGCCAGCGATTGTCTGACTTCGCGCTCCAGCATCGCATGGGCGTCCGCGAGCCGCATCATCTCCTCCTGCAAAGCAAGCAGATGATCTCCCGTCGCCGTCTTGACCTCATCGCCTATCTTTACAATGCGATCCTCTATGCGGGCCGCTTCCTCGGCGACTGCCTGCGGCTGAAGCGTTGTAACAACACCCCGTAAAACCTGTATCTGCTGTTCCAATGCATGCGCCAGTTCCTCGCGCGTGGGCTCCGGCGGCTTGGGGGGAGGTGTCGCAACCACCGGGGGCGAACCTGCGTCTACACCCAACACGCTTTGCTGAAGCGCCTTGAGTTTCTCGCCGATTATCTTGAGCTGGATGGAGTTGATCTGATTCCGAATGGCCGACACGTCGGCAAACCCGGCGCTAGTGGAGACAAAAAGCAGGAGGAGCAGAAGTGCGAATAGAAGCGGCGCGCGATTTTCGGTCATATGGATTGAAAATTATTGCTTAAGAGCGTTAATTTTATCCTGAATCGCTTTGATCTGCGCTTGTATTATTTTTGCCTGGAGAGCGCGTATTTGCTCCTGAAGCGCTGATGCATCTGCCGAAGCGGATGCAGGTGTGGCGACTTGCGCCGGTGCAGGCCCCACCTTCTCCGACGAGGACGCGGGCTGGACACCCATTGATGACGGCCCGAATATCTCGCTAAACTTCGCGCGCGTCTTGGATCCGAACACTCCACTGCCGGGGTCCGTCTCCGACTGGATCACGCCGTATTTCATCTGGAAAGCGCGGATGGCTTTCGCCGTCAGGGGACCGAAGACGCCATTCACTATACTCCCTCCGGATAAACGTCTTTGTCGCCGGCGAGCAATTGCTGGATGGCCTTCACGTCGTCGCCCCTGTCGCCTCTGCTCATAACACGCGACGGAATGGCAGATGAAACGGGTGTTGCAGACACCGAAGATTGAACCGGGGAAACAGCAGGCGCCTCCTGGTTCTGTGGCGATACGGAGGACAACAACTCGGCAAGCTTGGCCCGCGTCTGGGGACCTACGGTACCCACTTGGGCAATGTCATACTTTTTCTGGAAAGCCATGACAGCCTTCCTGGTCGCCGGGCCGAATACACCGTTGACTATCCCTTCGGGGTAGACACTCGTATCACCCGCGAGAAACGCCTGCAATGCCCTGACGTCATCGCCGCTGTCTCCTGGCGCAAGATTTTTGGTAAATCCTGCAAAAGCGCCTTTCACCGCGACTCCCGCCGCAGACAATTTCTGTGCTATAGCGGCCTGTATGCCGGCAATCTGCTGTTTGATCTGCGTTACTTTGTCAACAGTAGCCGGAGCGGGAGCCACAGGTGCGAACGAACCGCCCCCTCCTCCGCCTCCTCCACCACCACTACTACCTCCCCCAGACGTACCTCCGCCGCCGCCACTGTTCCCGCATGTGCCGGACGGCGTCACGGTGGTATTGCCATTGGTTGCGGGGATTACAATCTGCGATTCGCTACTGCCGCACGTCGTGCTGATGTTACGGTTATTGGTGAAATTCTTTTTGTCGCCGGACCGGAGATCCACGCTCGCACCTCCCCCGCCCGTAAAACTGAACGTGTCGCTGGTAAAATCCAGGGAGTTGAACCCGCTTCCCGATATCATCGTATAGTTGGAACCGTCACTGGGAAGCGTGAGCGTCGTATCGGCGTCAATGCTCACATTGTCGGCCAGCGCCGCCGTCGCGGGTATCGCGAGTAGAACCGCAAATATAGCGAGTGCAAGGAAAGTTGACTTCATGGATGTCTGCAACATTAGTCAGTATGCATGACGATCACCATATCTCATCACCCATTAACTACTGACCCCATGCCTGTGAAGCGCACTGCCCAACCTCTACCACCAGAGGCGGCGCCGTCAAACTGCCCGGAGGCGTGCCGATGTACAGACGATACATCGTGGATGATGATGCGGCGCGAAGCTGGATACAACTCCCGGCCGTTGCCGAAGACGACGTTACAGAAAGCGTCGTCGTGGCGGAACCGCCTATCAGCACATCACCCACAACGCTCAACGACTTTATAGGCGTGGTGGTGCCGATGCCGACAGACCCGCCGCCGGTTGCGATGATGGCGCCGCCTCGGAATGTAGATGTCGCCGTGGTCGTGGTGGCGGAGAAATTGGTCGCCGAGACAGGCGTGTAGAACGTTGAGGTCGCGGCAGAGACAAAATTGGCTACGCCCTGGACGGAAAGTACCGAGCTTGGTGTGCTGGTGCCGACCCCCAGATTGCCGCTTGCGTCAATCCGGGCCTGCTCCGTACCGGCAGTGGCAAAACCCAATACATTGGCCGCCCCCCTGAAAAGACCCGTGTCCGTATCGGAGAGAAAAGACAAAGACGGAACTGCGGCAGTTCCGTTTGCCGAATAGATAGTGGACGTCGCAGACAATGACCGAAATGACAAATCAGTATAAATCGTGGAGGTGGCGCCTGACACGAAATTGGCCACGCCCTGAATGGACAGCGTGGAACCCGGGGTAGTCGTGCCTATGCCATTGCTCGCAGTCGTGGAAGTGGCATTAAACGAAGGCAGTATAAAGGATGTGTACAGAGTAGATCCATTGGTCGGATCCCAGTTGCCGACTCCTTGCACGCTCAAAAGCGTACCGGGCGTGCTGGTGCCGACGCCCGAATTGCCGCTTACGGTCAAATTGTTGGTCACACTGATATTGGAGCCGACCGATGTTGCGAGAGCAGAGCCCCCTACCGCAAGGACAACTCCCACGACCAAAGAGGCAATCACCATTCCCGGATTGCTGGCATCAATACGAAACTTTTTATGCATTCGCATAGTTTATAAATTAGTTAACGGCAAGAAAGATGTAAGTTACAAACGCCAAAACAAGATTGCAGACGCGGTCCGACATCCCGCGGTTTTGTGTCTACCCATGTGGATAACTAACTTTCAGTCTACGCCCTAAAAAAAACATGTAAATAGGGTGCCTGTGGAAAACCCACCGCCGTACATACGGCGGTGGGTTTTGTCGTGTGGTGTGTTTTTCAAAAGCAACCTGCTATGGCTCGTTGTAGTGCTCCAGGAGGTACCGGAGATCCGATGAGCCGGTCCGGGCGATACCTCTGGTGAGCATATCCCTGGCTTTGGCATCGTCTTTTTTTACAAACCGGTAGAATTCATATGCCTGGCGGTACACCACGACTTCGGACGGGTCTTTCTCAAGAGCCTTCGCAAAGTTTTCTTCCGCTTTTGCCGGGTCTTTGAGTTCAAACGCGTACAAATTGGCAAGATTGGCGAACGGCAAGGCATTGTTCGGATTTACCGCGCCCAAAAATATCCAAATGTCGCGCGCGCCTTCAAAATCGTCTATGGTCTTTCGCAAAATGGCCAGATCAAGCCATGCATCCGAGTTTGAGGGGTCATTTTTCAGCAAAGACACGTTGTATTCTATTTTTGACGATATAATATTCCTTCCCTCCTCGGGAAAACCGGCCGGAAATACAACGGGGCGGTCAAGCGCAGGGACAGGGGGTGTCTTTGTCCCCGGCGTCATCGGCAGGACCTCCAATTTATAATTACCCGTCCCCTGTATCCCCATGGAGGAAGCCGTGACGGAACCGCCCGACGCACCGGACGGCCTAGTGGTTGCAATGGGAGACGGCAGAGATACGGGCGCACCAGCATCCGAAAGCCTCCCTCTACGGAGCGAAAAGTAGTGGAGCCCCACGAGCCCGATGGCTACCGTGCCCAGCAAGACAGGAATTACTATCTTGTATCGCGATAAAAAAGGTGAAAATACGTTCATACGGAACCATTTTACCGCATATTGGCCAAAAAACAACCCCGCCCCGGGAAATTCCCGGGGCGGGGTGCGAGCTCCGCACACTCGCGTATTGCGAGTATACGGCACAAGTAGCTCTTTATTATTGCGTCAAGATCTGGGCATTGGTGTTGTTGTTCGGGAGTCCTGGTACGCCATAACCGTTGGCATAGTCAAGATCCGTCAGCGCACCACCTGCCGCGTTGATCGCAGTCGTCGTGGAGAACGGCCTCCAGACGAAGTCGTTGTCGCCGACAGTGGTTCCTCCAACGTAGGTTGAGCTCGCAAGATACGTGCTGGAAGCAACGGGGCTTGCAATGTTTCCTCTGTATGGAGTGGCCGCCAGGTTGGATACGAACTTCGCATCACCTTGCAACTGCGTGGATACGCTGAACTGTGTTCCCGCGGTCGTCACATCTCCGCGAATCGCGAAGTAGCGTGTCTGACCCGCCGGAACCACAACCGTCGTAGACGCACTGGATGAATTCTCCGCCCAGAGCTCAATATCCGTTGAGGAAGAGCCCCACTTGGTGGAAAGATCCAGGTTGGTTGAGGAGATAGCGCCATCCGTCTGAACACCTGTCGCTACGGTTGAGTAGGTAGAGTCAGTGAAAGCGTAGATGTTCACATTGTCAACCATATCAACCTGATATGTCGCGGAACTGGTCGCAATCCTGAAGGTGAATTTCGCGATACCCACGTCTCCTTCCGGAGCCGCAGTTATCTTGAACCTGAACAGATCCGGGCGTCCCGACACCAATTTAGTCGTCGGCAGATCAACGAGCGCCAAAGTCGGGTATGACTTCACGACACGGACACCCGCGCTCGCGGTATTGCTACCGCTCGTGCGCTGGACCGATGTGCCGCTTGATACGCCCGTACCTTTGGTCGCGTCACCGGTAGAATTGACCCAGTCAACCTGCACCAGAGCGCCGGGGAGTCCAGCCTGGGATACACCCTGTGATCCAAGGTCGGCCTTGACCGTCAGAAGTTTGGAATCGTTCTTCGGGATGATGAAGTCCACGCATCCACTGCAAGTGCTCAACGTTGTGGACGCGATGTAGTTGAGTCCCACAAAAGTCGTCTCGCCGACTTTGTTGGCGCCGTCCCACAGCGTCACTTTGGTCACGTCCGCAGGCGAGCTGGACGCCACATTACCCGTGAGGATAAGGCCCAGGTCTGTCAGGCGGATTGCCTCGTTGGTCGCCGTGAAGCGCAGTACGGACACCGGAACCGCAGTCCTGCCAGCCGAGATCACCGTATACGCCGGGCTGGAAGAGTCAAGCAGAACAGTGAACGTACCGGATGCGGACAGAGTCATGAGCGATCCGGCCGAGGTGTTCTCGGTGATCGTCGCGGACTGTCCGGACGTCAGACCCGTCGCCGTCGGAGATGAAGCGCTCGTGTACGTCCAGACGTATGTTCCGGTCGCACCCGATGCGATGTTGCACTTCATGTCAAGCGTCTTGACTGTTCCTTTGGGGATGGTGAAGCCCGATCCGTCAAAGGTCAGAACCGTGGACGACGCATTGCTGCTCGGATTGAGGATGTTGGAGCCCGTGTTGAGAGCCGTCGCACCATCATAGAGCTGACAGGACGTCAGATTTGTCGCGGTAGTACCGGAGTAGTCCAAAGGTATGGACGGCATACGGATGTCTTCACCCGATGCGGTCGCATCCAGCAGATACTTCGCAAAAGTGAACTTCTGCGCGCCGGACACAACACTCTGCGCCGGAGGATCGCTGGCGACACTAATCTTCAGCGAAGCGGCTTTGACGGTCATCGTGGAGAACGATACCGCTGACGATGGAGTCGGCGTTACAGTCTCCCCGGTGTTGACACCGCGAACCGTGGTCCAGTCGGACGACGGAGTCGTGGATGCCTGTACCGTATTGTCACTCGCCATGTCGGTGCCGTATTTGCCCTTGAGGGTGTATACGTGCTTGCCGACCGGGAAGGTGATGGTGTCGGAGAACGTAACCGTGCCTCCGGATGCGCCATCTTTTGGTCCGGCAACCACCTTGCCATTCTCATCATAGATGGAGATGTTGGTAATGTCGGCGGCATTCACATTTGCCGTGCCGTTGTCATCAACACCAAGGTTGAAGACGAGCGACGCGACAGACACCGGCTCGCCACGAACCTCCGCAGAGAACGCGCCGACCGGCTGGTTGGCGAGGTTGACCGCGACATTCTGCGACGGCACCGTTGTGGAATTCTCAACGTTGATCGTACCCTTGCTCACCGTGATCTGGGAGCCGAAGTACCACGGATTGCTGGAGGTAAATCCAGTGCCGGAAGTCGGCGGCGTGATGCCAAATCCGTAGGTGTTGCCTACGACAGCCAGGTCAGCCGTGCGGTACAGATCAAACTTGATCGTGCGGTTTGATCCGCTCAGGATGTCAGCCTTGATATAAATCTCGGCCGCCTGTCCTTTCTCAAGTTTGATGCCATTGCCAAAGCGGGAGGTGTAGTACTTGCCGTCGGACGAAACCACCGCATCGTAATCGGTCTTGGTTCCCCCAACCGGCTCCACCGTCGTCTTGACATTAGCAATATCACCCGGGCCGATGGAACCGACCTGGTTCCAGCGGATACCCTGGAGTGTTACGTCCTCCTGCGAACCTGCGGTAACGCGGATGGACGTGAAGACAAATCCCTTGTTGCCGATATCTTCAGTCGTCGTCGCCACCACCTTGTACGAACCTGTCTGGTTGGTGATAGTTCCGATCGTCAGAGTCGTGTTCATCGTCATGCCGTTGCCCACCACCGGGAAGGAGGCATTGACTTTGGTCGTGCCCGCATCAACATTGACGACGGCCAATTTCACGATTTCACCCGAGACAGGCGTCCCGGATCCCGCGCGATTGCCGGCGATGTAGAAGACACGGGAAGTCCCTGCTTTGACCACAAATGGCTCGTTCAGATTGGCCTGGTGCAGTGAATTGAGCGTCTTGGCAAGGCCGTACTGGAGATAGCCGTCATCCAGCAGAAGCACCTCGGTCAGGCCGCTGTCGCTACCCGGACCCTGGCGCTCTGCAGTGATGCTGTTTACCCGTACATCCCCGTCCGCCGAGGCGGTGAAGACGACTTTAGTAAACGGCACGCGAGCCGCACTGGCCGGAGCCAAAGCCGCGGCCGGCTGGTCAACAGCCGCCGTAACCGTCAGTCCACTCCCCACCGGACCGGAAATTGTGGTGCTCGGAGCAGTGGTCGTCGTGGTCGTAGTTGTGGTCGTCGTGGTGGCCGGCGTCGTCGGAGCCGATGCCATCATTGACATATATTTGGCCTGTGAAAGAGGGCCAAAATATCCCGCAGCCGGGGAAACCCCTGCCGCCGCCTGCCATTTGGAGACCGCCGCCCGAGTGGCGGGTCCGAAGTAAGTCGTCTCATTTCCGGGGGAACCCGCGCCGCTTGCGGCGATCTTGTATCCTCCGGCATTGAGCGTTTCCTGCAGACACTTTACATCATCGCCTCTGGACCCTACGGTCAACGGACGCGTAAAGGTGCATTTCGCCATGGAAGGCGTCGTGGACATCGCCGTAGAGGATGTGCCAGAGAGTGTGGATAACTGTGCCGTAAGCGCCGCGATTTGTGCCTGCAGTTGTGCGATGGTGTCCGCGGTTGTATCCGCAAACGCCGCAAACGGCATCACGGCGGCCGCTCCGGTGATGGTGAGCGTTATGGCGACCGCGGCGACCTTCGCCCTGATGCCATAACTCCCTCCTTTTAATTTATTGGTCATAATGTGCATGATATTAGTAATTACTTTGATGGAAACTTCTCTTTGCCATTCTGCGTTGTAGAAAGCAAAGAGAGCTTCCTGACGGGGGCGCTCATTTTTTATTCCTCGACTCGGAAATAAAAGACAAGTCGCATCGCTCTAAAATTAAATGAATATTCGCAACCGATTCGGAGTCGTGCCCTTATCTCCTTCATCCGGTTTTATGCGTCATGCACGCGGAGTCAAAATCGCGCGTCCGCTCCCCGCGCATCGCTCTCGCACAAAACCGGATGAAGGAGTCGACCGGACGCCGCATCTCCACAAGGCGCTTCTAATCGTTCTTTCCTTTCTTACCCATTCAATTTTCAAAGTCCTGTCTTACAGTATTTCCTCCCACTATTCTTTCCATTGCATCCGCAATCCGCATATCAATGGGCGTCATCAAACTCGGACACCACCTGATACACGCATTCCGACCGCAACGCTACATTCACCTGCTCGATCAACAAACTCACTAAACAAACAAAACAGCCACAAACCGGCTTTCCTCAAGAAAATCTTTGGTCTGGATATTCATCTGCGATCCATTATATGGAAGTCTACGGCACCCATACAAGGGCATTTATCCACAGATTACCGCACACTCGCACACGCTTCACCCTATTATATCCCTTGCAAATAGTCAAGCAAGTGTTTCGGGTGTGGATAACTGCGACTGCATGCCAGGCAAACCCCTCAATCGTCTGAGCCGCCCGCCATCAAACCCTTCAAATATGTCCGGAATTCGGGGCCTATCTCCGGATGCTTGAGGGCGAAGTGCACACCGGCCTTCATATATCCTAATTTACTGCCGCAATCATACCATTCCCCTCTCACCTCGCATCCATAAAATTCACCGCCATCCTTTATATATGAGTCCATCGCCGGCGGGATATAAAACTCCCCGTTTTGGGCATCAATCCGCTCCAGATAGGGCACAAAATCAGGGGTAAGGACGAATTTGGTGAGCGTCGCCAGATTGGTCGGGGCATCCCCCGGAGCCGGCTTCTCTACAGCGCGCTTTATCTTCCATATTCCCGGCTCCACCTCTTCCCCGTCAATCACGCCGTAACGATGAGTCGTCTCGGACGGCACGCGCATCAGGCACGTCACGGGCGCTTTGTATTTCTCGTACACGCCGATCATCTGGGCCAAAGCCGATGGATTTGCCTCAATAATATCGTCACCCGACATGACGACAAACGGATCCTCTCCGAGGAGAGGACGCGCCGCCAAAACCGCATCAGCAGTGCCTTTTTGTTCCTTCTGGCGGACATAGGCAAAAAACGCCAGTGATGCCGTGTCACGGACCATACGAGCCATGTCCGTTTTGCCGCGCGATTCAAGGAGCGCCTCCAGTTCAGGAGCGCGGTCAAAATGATCCTCAATGGCGCGTTTGTTCTTGCCCGTCACCAGGATAATCTCTTTGAGGCCTGCCGCCACCGCTTCCTCAACCAGATATTGAACAATCGGCTTGTCCACAAGGGGAAGCATTTCTTTTGGCTGTGCCTTGGTGGCTGGCAGGAAACGCGTACCAAAACCCGCCGCCAGAATGACGGCCTTTTTTATTTTTACCGCGGGTTTTTCTTTATCAGACATACTATTTCTAGTGTCAGACACTTAATATTCTTATCGGACATTTTCGTACCTATCGGACAATTCCTATGATAACGCCTAGAGCATGTCTACAAACCCTCTTTCATCGCGAAATCGCAGGATTGCGAGCGAGAAGCCCCGGCGGAACCCGAGGCGTATCGGTGGATACGCCGAGGGTGAGCCGCTGGGCTTCGCAGCCGCAATCCTGCGATTGCAGCGGAATACGGGGTTGGTAGACATGCTCTATACCAGTGTATATATCGTCCATCTCTTATCCCCCGCTTTTCTAATCAGATTGCGTGTCGTCAAATCCTGCAAATCACGCTGGATTGTCTTGGAGCTGATGTCGCCGAAATGCTCAAAAAAATCACTGATTTTTGCCTGTCCCGTCCGCGCCAGGCGATCCATGATCCTCTTTTGCCGTTCATTTATTTCCTCACGCGCGGCAGGCGTCAGATCGGTCTTGTGCGGAACACTTTTTTCGTTTTGAGCCGGCACGGGCACAGGGTCCCTTGTATTGTCTCCGGGCACCCGAAGTGTCCCCTCCTCTTTCGCCGACAGACCCCTTGCATCATCACCGCCTCGCACCGCAAACGCATCGGCAAGCAGACGATATTCACGCTCCAGCGCGAGGAAATTGATCGGATCCGCGCATCCCAGCACGCGCGCCACCGCCAGGTATCCCAGCATAATCTCTATATCCACCCAGGCCTCGCCCGCGCTACCCGAAGACGCCCGCCCATGAGTCATCGCTATACCGCGGGAAAAAATATCTCCGGCCTTCTCCCGTATGCCGCGCCTCAACGGCTCGTCACGGGGCAAGAGTCTGGTTACGCGATAGAGCGCGTGCGTAAGACGCAACAGATGCCCGGATAATTTCGCGCCATCACGTCTATCCCGCATATGTCTTCCCAGAGTCTCAAATATAGCCCGCCGTGTCAAACCAAACACCCACAGTGGAAAACCCACCGTTGACTCCCGTATCCGTGTTTCTACAATACGGGTATGGTTACACTCAAAAAAGCAGTGAGGGTGATGATATGGGTCATAGGCGGTCTTGGTATCGCTTTTTTTGCACTCGTCGTCTATCGTATGTTCGTTCTGCGGGAGAAGGAGAGGACTATGGAACAGGTGGCGCGTATTCATGCGACCCGTCTGACGCTTGATGATGTGATGGGCAGGAATCTGCCTCCCGATCCGGGTACTGATGCCGACAAGACTATCCGGGGTATTGATGCCAATCATAACGGGATACGGGATGATGTGGAGCTGGCGATATTCAGGGAGTATCCGGGTAGTGCCAAAACGAGAGCTGTTCTTCTGCAGTACGCGCTTGCCCTGCAGATGGAGGCAACACAGACGATAGTAAATCGGGAGACGGTGACGGAGATAGCCACCGAGCAGGGTCGGGCCGATACTTGTATTGCTGATACGCTCGTTCCAAGGAAAGACTCCGAATCACCACGCATGCATGCCGATATTGAAAAAATAGACATGTTTACTAACTTTGTTGAGAACAAGCAACTCGATACCAACACAAGGAAAAAGGCTCACCAAGATTTTTATGAAGGAAATCTTGGTAGTTATGGCGACTCAACAAATGCCATTTGCGACATAGACATTTCACTATTGAATGACTGAGGATGAACTTTCTTGCCTATTTTCTCGTCGCCAGCGCTATCCTGCTTCCAAATTTTTCTTGGGCAGCTACGATCCAGTGCCTAAAAGACGGGTATACAATCGCCACGATGAACGGAGTATTTACCGATGAGACAGGCGCAAAAGAAAATAGAGAGAGCTTGCGGCGTATATTACCAAATACACACCGCGGCGAACCTCTCAATGTTGATTATCTCCTCAACCCCTCGCATCTCGGCGGCATCGGCGATATTCTCAAATCCGTTGTACAGGGACTTTTTGACCAGGAAACCGTCAAGGACTACGATCTCATAGAAATGCTCCGATCTGCGAGCGAGAAAGTGAAGACGCAAAAACTCCTCCTGGTTGCCCACTCACAGGGTAATTTCTATGCCAACAGCTTTTATGACACGGTCGCCGGAAAGAGCGGCGGAATACCCCGGGAATCCATCGGCGTCTACTCGGTTGCCACGCCATCGGGTCGGGTGGCGGGAGGCGGCAGATATATTACCTCCGACACAGATGGGGTGATTGCCGATATCGTGGGACGCAAACTTGCACGGCCGATTATGCCGCCAAATACCCATATCACGCTCCGGCCCGAGGATGATCCCCTCGGGCATAATTTTTCCGCAATTTATTTGAAATACCGCAGTGCGGAAATAGCAAGGGATATTTCGGCATCGCTGGACAGATTGCGGACCAACGGCAGGCAGGGTGTGGATGAGCCGTGTATGGAGTCGCCCCCGCCGACGCTGGGACACACCGTGGAGGAGGCGATGTTTGCCATAGCAGACCCGGTCGCCCGCGGAAGTGTCAGGGTCGTTGCCACAGTGTATCACGCAAGCTCCGAGACGACGCGGACTATCATAGCCATCTATAAACATATAGATGCGCGAATCTCATCGCGTATAGCCGAGCGGACCAAAGCTCTCAAGACACTCTCGTTTGGGGTAGCGTCAACCCTCTATGGATCATCGGTCTCGCATAGCGATCTGGCGGGAGATGCTCATCTCCCACCCGCGGCGGCTCTGCCGCCGCGGGATGCGGCGCCCGCTCCCCAAAACCCCGAACAACGAGTCGCCGTCG
>Ga0233425_10000625_pt1 | contig 89801 bp, 83 predicted proteins | sample Watercolumn_Towu_2_FD_181712 | JGI IMG/M metagenome (GOLD analysis project Ga0233425, IMG submission 181712) | Freshwater microbial communities from Lake Towuti, South Sulawesi, Indonesia - Watercolumn_Towuti2014_140_MG | ecosystem: Environmental > Aquatic > Freshwater > Lake | place... | reverse complement strand
GGGTACTGCGATTGCGTCGCGTTCATCTTGGCCCGCCGTCGTGTGCCATGGGATGAATCCAGTCGGAGAGCCGGATGCCGGAAATCGGCATGTCCGGTTCGATGAGCGGGGTTGGGAAACGGAGCCTTCTGGCCACCGCGCCCAACCTCGGCTCTACTAATGAAGCCGATGACATAACGGATCTTCTGCTCTTCCAGATAGTCATAGAGGGCGGGCACGGCAAAACCGGCATCGGCCCGAAAGAGGATCAGGGCTCCAGGATAGGCCTTCTTCAGCTTCTTGATCAATCTTTTGAGCACTGCCACCGCCCCCTTGGAGGCGTGGGAGTTTCCGGGGCGCAGCACCGCGGCCAGGGGAAAACCGTCGCGACCGTCGAAGACGAGGAGCGGGTGATACATATGCTCTTCGTAATAACCATGAAAAAAAGTTAGTTGCTGCTTGCCGTGGGTGGGGTCGTCGGTGGCGTCCATATCCAGGACGATGACCTTCCGGGGGCCGGGATGGGTCTTGAGATAGAGGTCCAGCAACCCATCGGAGAGGCGGCGTAGGTCCTTGGTGGTCACCCGGTTCTCAAACCGTGAGAGAGTCGGCTCGAGGCCAGGTCGCCGGCGCTCTCCGGGGCCTTGCCGGCCATGATCTTAAAAGCCGGGTCCTTAGCCAGGGCCGCGGCGTCGTTGTTGTCTTCGTAGCCCTGGGCAATGGCGAACAGGCGTTGCCGCGCCAGGGTCAGGAGATCATGTTTCACCTTGTGAGAATCCCGGGGATCATGGAGGCACTGGGCGACGTTTGCAGCGAGCCGATAGCGCCGGTCCAACTCCCGGAGCAGCAAGCCGCCGGCATCGGAGGTGATCCGGCCGCCGGCAAAATCGGCAACGACTTCCTTGGATAAAAGGCTTTCAAAGATGAGCTGGTTATGGCAGACTGTTTCCATAGGACATCCTTGCTTCGAAGCTGATTATTTTGCGATAACAGCATCTTAGCAGATATCCTTTCCTATTTTAAGCACTTTTCGTGCATAATCCGGGTTAAGATAGTCGATGCTGTAATGAGAGCGTTGCCAAAAGGATGGTCTGCCGTAGTTGTTATGGACTGGAGTGGCGGTTTCTGGCAAAAGATGAAAGCAAAATATAATAAGCTGATGATTCTATAAGCATAAATATTGACAAGTTCAACCTACATCTCGTGGTCAGCTATAATTCGATTCCAATGTGGGGTTAAGCATGGCTCTCACCAAAGATAAACTTATTTCCCTCATCCAGAACCAGGTGGGTTTGAGCAAAAAAGAATCTCGGGAAGCAGTAGACCGGGCATTAGAAATCATGAAGGAAACCCTGGCCAGCGGTGAGGACGTCTTAATCTCTGGGTTTGGAAAATTTTCGGTAAGGCAGAAGAGAGAGCGCAGAGGCAGGAATCCACAGACGAGGGAGAGTTTGACCTTAAGGGCAAGGAAGGTCATGGTGTTTAAGACGTCCGGGGTTTTGAGAGATAGGATTAACGGCGCATAGGGTTTGTCTTCCCTGTGTGAAAATCCGAGTGAGAAATTGCCTTCGAGGTCTGTTATCTCTTTGTAACTTCATAAATTGCCAGAAAAAGAGTTTTCCTGGAAGATACGCTATGCTTAAGTCCATTCCCATAGATGAAACCCGTGAACACCGCATCGCCATGCAAATCATCGTAGACTGTTATAATGAAGAAGAACAGGCAATGGGCTGGTATTGCTATCTTGAAGATCACCTCAACTTTCCGTTTCAGGCAAAATGTATAACGAAAAGGAGAATCTCTCCATTAAAGCCTGGACAGGTAGTTGAGGTAACAGCCATGGCAGATGAAGAAGAATGTGAACACGATATTTTTGTAGAGGTTGAATATCAGGAGGAGAGCTTGGCAGTTCCCTTATCACAATTAGAAGGAATCGAAATCGATGATGTTTCCCGTGAGGCTATTGAAGATTGGCATTATTGGGTGGGAAGAGGTTATCAATTTTGACACAATCGAATAAATAAGGTAAATTTTATTAATCTGTGTGGTTATCACCATGAAAACCGGCCGACCTTTCCAATACCTTTCCAGCCAAGATCAAAACGCCCTCCAGGAGCTGTTCACTTTTATCAAGGAGAACTGGCCCCAGACGCGGATGAAGGTATTCGGGTCCAAGATCAAAGGAACCGCAGATGAGGAATCTGACCTGGATACCTTGATCGAATTGCCCTTGGCCATCACAGAGGACATTAGGCGGCAAATTATCCACCGGGTTTTTGAAATCAACCTTGCCTGCGAGACCAACCTTAGCGTCCTTATAGTTTCCCAAGAGGAATGGGAAAAAGGATACCTCACTCTCCTGCCTATTCACAGTGAGGTGGAGGAAGGAAGCGTCACCTTATGAACCTACCGGGGACGTTAGCGGAGATCGTTCGATATTGGTTGGCTAAGGCTGAGGAATCTTTGCAGTCGGCCAAGGATGGATTGAGCGTAGGCTCATCAAAATTGAGTGTGGGTTTGAGTGGGAATAGCTTGCCAAAATAGGGAAAATCTACTTAAATCAGCAAAAAAGCAAAAATTGGAAAAAGGGATAAAATGAGCAATTTGCGGCGACGGGCGCCGGTTGATCTGCCCTTGGAGAGAATCAAGGAGTTGGTGAAGGACCATGCCGGTGCCTTGCTGGACAGGTATGGCATCAGGGTGGTGGGTGTCTTCGGCTCCTACACCCGGGGCACCCAAAAGAAAAAGAGCGATATCGATTTGTTGGCGGAAGTGGATCGTCCTATCAGCTTGCTGGAATTGGTGGGGGCGGAAATATATCTCAGTGAAATTTTGAAAAAGAAAGTAGACTTGGTGGCAAAAGATGATTTACGGGAAGAACTGAAAGAACAAATTATGCGTAGCTTGGTAGCCTTATGAATCGAAACATCCTTCCCTACTTAAAGGATATCTTGGACAACATGGAATTAGCGGAACAATTTATCTCCGGCATGTCTTATGAAGAATTTACTCAGGATAGAAAGACGGTGTACGCGGTGATTCGCTGCCTAGAAGTGATGGGAGAAGCTGCTAAGAATATTCCAGCGGCCACACGGCGCAAGTACCAGGACATACCTTGGAAAGAGATGGCGGGAATGAGGGATAAGCTCATACATGCATATTCTGGGGTGGATTCATATAAAGTCTGGATGGTAATCCAGGATTATTTTCCTCGCCTTAAGAAATCAATTGAGGGGATTCTGCAAGATTTGAGGCTTTAGACCTGCTCATCACCGTCTACCTGGTCCCTGTTGAATGGCTTCAGCAACGGAAATCGCCTCTATTTGAGAACGTGCGCCGGGAGGGGGTTCCACTGTGACTTTGGGGGAGGAAGTCAGGGGGGTGCTGAACAAGGCTCGGCGTTATATAAGATGAGGGGATTATTTCGAGTTGGTCTTTTTTGATAACGGCCAGGTCGAAAGTTGGCCGGCCCAAGCGAAACAGTTCGTCCAGGAGGTCAGCAGTCTTATAGTCGATTAGATTCCCCCGTTTAACCCTTGTGTGAGATTCTGTGTGAGAATCCGTGTGAGAATTTCTCTCCAAAATCTGCCAAAAGCTGAAAAATCGGTCAAGATGTGGAAAATTATAGTTCAGTAATTACAGCATGTTGCAATAATTTGAGGAGGTTGTGAAGCTCGTGGTCTTTGCTTCGCATGCAGGAGGTCAGGGGTTCAAATCCCCTCATCTCCACCAACGGTTTCGGTTGTTTAAGGCTCATGGCATCCATGGGCCGCACTTCTGTTTTAGACTCTTCTTCAAGACTCGCCATCGCTTCCTGCGGTTTGGGATCAACCGGCTGCAGGTATCACACCGCACCGCTGCTGCACTTTAACGGATAGGAGGGGCCATGCCTTATTGGCAAGTGCTGTTTTCGTTCCAGGGCCGCATTCCCCGGTCCACTTTGTGGCTCAAATTCTACCTTCCGGCGTCGCTGGGTTACCTGATCTCCTGGTTTTTGGACGTCCAGTTGGGGACATCCTTCCAACCCGGCAATGTCGGCGTGATTTACCTGGCTTTCTCCATCCTCGCCATCGGCCCCACCCTGGCGGTCAACGTCAAAAGGGCCCACGACCGGGGCCGCAGCGGCTGGTTCATCCTGCTGTTTCTGGTCCCCCTGCTCAATATCTGGCCGGCCGTGGAACTGGCGTTCTTACGGGGAACCATGGGTCCGAATCAATACGGCCCGGACCCCCTCGCCGCGCCGGTCCCCGATGAAGCTCAAGCTGTAGGAGCTACAGGGGTGGCGGAGCAGGCCTTGGCCGCCCGCTATGACTGGAAGCCCTTGGCGGTGCTGGCGGTGGTGCTGGTGGCAGCGGCGGGAGCCTTGCTGTGGCAATTCCTGCCCCGGGGAAAATCCGGGAAGGAAACGGCCCCGACACCTGCGGCCAAACCTCCGGCAGTCACCGCCACCGCCCCCAAACCTGCGGTCCCCAAGCCTGCGGCCTCCGCGCCGGAGCAGGCCAAAGCCCCGGCCCCGCCGGCGGCCAAGCCGCCAAGCACCACCGCCGAGTACCTGCAACTAGGCCTTAAAGAAAAAGATCCCCAAAAGAAAATCGCCCTGTACACGAAGGCCATCGAATTGGACCCCAAACATGCCATGGCCTTTAATAACCGGGGGTTCGCCTATTACACCCAAAAGGACTACGACCGGGCCCTGATAGATTATGGCCAGGCCATCGCCTTGAACCCGAACTTGGCGTTGGCCTATAATAATCGCGGGGACGTCTATTACCAAAGGAAGGCATATGACCGGGCCCGGGCCGACTACACCAAGGCCATCGAACTTAAGCCCGACTACGATCTCGCCTATCACAACCGGGGCCTAGCCTATTATGAACAGAAAGACTATGACCAGGCGATCGCTGATTTCGATAAGGCCATCTCCCTCAAGGCGAATTTTGCCACGGCTTACAATGGCCGGGGCAACGCCTTTTTCCGGAAACGGGAATTTGACCCGGCCATCAACGATTACAACAAGGCCGCGGAATTGAGTCCTAATTGGGCCGTGCCCTATGCCAACCGGGGTAACGCCTGGTTCGAGAAAAAGGATTTCGACCAGGCCCTGAAGGATTATGACCTAGCCGTCGCCAAGAACCCCAACTATGCCTGGGGCTACTACCGCCGGGCGGTGATCTATAACCAGAAGGGAGACGGAGAACAGGCCCGGCAGAATTACGCCAAGGCCAAAGCCCTCAACCCCGCCTTGCCGGAGCTGGCTATTAAATAGAAAGAAAACAGGCGGCCCGCAGGCCGCCTGTTTTCGCTAAAGGGGCCCCCGCTATTAAAAGTGGTAGGCCGCGCCCGCCTGGACGCTGAACAGATGCAGAGTTTGGCTCAGAGTGACGCTATGGGGGGCAACAAAAAAGTTGTTGCCGCCGGGAGACAGGTTGAAGGTGTAACTCGGCTCCGCATAGCGGTATTTGAAGGACAGGTCCAGGGAGACGTTCTTCAGGGCCATATATCGCAGCCCGGCCTCCACTGCCAGGGCCAGGGCGACATTCCCCTCGGAGTCCATGTCCTGATTATCGGTCAGGAATGGCCCGGTAAAACGGACAAAATTAAATCGGGGTTCTTGGGTAGTGAACAGGAGAGCCGGCCCCACGGCCAGATAGGGCTGCAACCGGCCGAAAGGCACCTCGGAATCGGGGAAGAAGCCGTAACGCCAGGCAAACATGAAGGCCAGAGTGGCGGCGGTGCCTTCACTGGAGAAATCCAACACCCCCCGGCTGTTTAACCCCAGGAAGTTTTCCCGGTAGGCCGCCCGCTGGTGGCGCAGGTTTAAGCGATGAAAGCTGAAGTCCAGATAAAAGCCAAAGAATCTCATCCAGGCGGGGTAATTGAAGCCCAAAAAGCCTTCTTTGACGAACCAGGTGCCGATTTTTAGACCGCCCACCACTGCGGGGTCGAAACGCCCCGGCGCCCTGACATTGAAGGTTAAGGCATTGTCCGGCGACGCGCCGAAGTTGATGGACTCGGTGGCGGCAAAATTCCCGCCCAGGTAAGCTTCCACGTACATTTCCCCGTTGGCCCCCACGGGCAGGGCCAACAGAGCCGCAGCCAGCAACAGCCAGATCGCCGGCCGATACGCCTTTCTTTTCATCAGACTGCCCCCCCCTCAATCTTGAGAAAAATTAATTGGTGCTGGTGACTCTCCTTGACCTGGAGTTTTCCCCTAACTTTTTCCGGGACAGGTGTCACTTCCCTTCCCCACCTTGATAACTACATAATAGGCATAAGTAAATTTTTCTGTCAAGGATTAAGAGACCGCGGCAGCCCGGGAGGAGGTTTTCAGATTATCAGGGTTTCCTCAATAGAGCAGGTACCTGGCGCGCAGGCGGCTGAAGGCCTCCAGGGAGGCCTGCCATTTCTGTTTGATGGCCTGGGAGTCAGCGCCGTTTTTAATGGCCCGGAGAGCTTCCCGGGAGCCGATCATCCCCAGGGTCCGCTCGATCTGAAACTCCCGGGGATAAAACCGGTGCAGGGCGGCCAGCAACTCCACGCCTAAGGCCGGGCTGTCCAGGGCGGCCCGGTCCGTGACGCGCAGGCGCACCCCTTCGCACCTTTGCCCCCGAAAGCGGTTGCCGGCGGGCACAAAGGTCACGGGTTCAAAAGCGACCCCGGAGATGCGGCGCTGCTGGAGGTAAGTAGCCAACCGGTTGCCGGTGACCCAGGGCGCGCCCACCACCTCAAAAGGAGTGGCGGTGCCCCGGCCCACGCTGATGTTGGCGGACTCCACCAGGCCCACGCCGGGGTAAAGGATGGTCTGGGTCAGGGACCGGAGGTTGGGGGAGGGATTGATCCATGGCAGGCCGGTTTGGTCGAACCAGGCCTCCCGGCGGTATCCTTGCATCTTCACCACCTGCAATCTCACGCCGATGCGCCTCTCCCCGTTGAAGAGCCGGGCCATCTCCCCTACGGTCATGCCATAGCGGACGGGCATGGGGCAATAGGCGATAAAGGAACATAAATCCGGGTCCAGCCCCGGGCCTTGCACGGTCGCGGCATTGATGGGATCGGGCCGGTCCAGCACGTAGAAATCCAGGTTATGCGCGGCCGCGGCCTCCATGCAGTAGGCCATTGTGGTGATGTAGGTATAGAAGCGGACGCCCACGTCCTGGATATCGTACACCAGGGCATCCAGCCCTTTGAGCATCGCCGGGGTGGGCTTTTTGACGTTGCCGTAAAGGCTGTAAATGGGCAGGCCGGTGGCCGCGTCCCTGCCCGAGGCCACCTTTTCGTCCAGTAGGCCGGATAAGCCGTGCTCCGGGCTGAAAATGGCCTTGACCTTCACGCCCGGGGCCTTAAGGAGCAGCCTCAGGGTGGAGCGCCCTTTGGAATCCACCCCGGTGTGATTGGTGATCACCCCGATATTTTTCCCTTTCAGGGGGCTAAAGCCGGACGCGGCCAGGACCTCGACCCCGGGACGCACCCGTTCCGGCGGGTCGGCCGCGCCACGGCCCTCCATGGCGATCTCAAAGGCCGACGGGATCATGGCCGCGGGCTTGCCCATGGGAATGGCCGCGGCCACCGCGGCCGCGGTCTGGGCCCTTAAGGTTTTGATCTGCCCCTTGGCGTCCGGGTGCAGCCGGTTGGTGAGAATGATGAGGAAAGTCTTGGATTTGGGGTCGATCCAGATGGAGGTGCCGGTATAGCCGGTGTGGCCGTAGGAGCCTTTGGGAAACGCGGCGTTGAAAATCTTGCTGTAAGGGGAGCGGATGTCCCAGCCCAGGCCCCGGCGAGTGCCGTTTCCCGAGATGCTGTAGGGTTTGGTCATGGCCGCGATGGCTTTGGCGCTGAGAATCTGTTTCCCACCCGGGCCCATGCCGCCGTCGATGAGCATCTGGCAAAGTATGGCCAGATCGGTGGCGGTGGAGAAGACCCCGGCATGGCCGGCCACGCCGCCCATGCGGTAGGCGGTGGGGTCCGACACCTGGCCGCAGCGCATGACGCCGCCCTGATAATCGCAGGGCGCGAAGCGGGCCTTCTTGGACGCGGGGGGAGTGAAGGAGGTGTCCTTCATCCCTAAAGGCCGAAAAATCTCCTGGGCGCAGTAAACGTCCAGGGATTTCCCCGAGACCCGGCGCACCAGGTCGCCTAAGGCCACGAAATTGGCGTCGCTGTAACGGAACGCGGTCCCCGGGGTAGAAACCGGCTTATCCGCGGCGATGGCGGCAACGGCCCCCTGGTAGCCCTGCCAGCGGACCCGGGAATTGACGTCTGCGCGCAAACCCGAGGTGTGGATCAGGAGTTGGCGGACGGTGACGCCGCCCTTGCCGTTGGCCGCGAACTCCGGCCAGTAGCGGGCCACGGGGTCGTCGAGCCGGAGCTTGCCCTTATCCGAGAGCTGCATGATGGCCGTGGTGGTGGCCACCACCTTGGTCAACGAGGCGATATCGAAGACCGTGTCCACGGTCATGGGCGTTACCTGGGGCTCCAGAGACCGGTGGCCGAAGGCCTGGCGGTAGATGATGCGGTCCTGGTGGCCCACCAGGACCACCACGCCGGGAGTGGCCCGGGCCGCGATCTCCGCCTTGGCCACCTGGCCCACCCGGGCCAGGCGGGGGTCGTCGATGGCCCCTACCGGGGGAGTAGCCGGTTCCGGCTGCACCACCGGCGGCGGGGGCGGCGGCGGCAGGCTGGCCACCGGCGGGGCAGGTGCGCAGCCGGAGAGGCAAAAGAAGAGGAGGCCGAGGGCGATTAAAAGAAAAACGGGGAAAAGACCGGGGCAAGGAATTCGGCGCATGCCGGGGATTGTAGCACAAAGCTGGTGTGAGGATTAATTTTAAAGGTCCAGGCCAAACATAATTTTGAGTCATCTATTAGAAAGTCAATTCTCAGGGTTTATTTTCCTTCATTCTGAAACATGATTGAAAACAAGTCACGCGTGAAAAAAGCCTGATAATAATCATGAGCACTAGACACAAATTGTGAATATTTATCGGATACTTGCGGATTGGGATCGACGAGAATATACTTGTCAGGTAACTCTGATTCAGCTTCTTTTTTTCGGTTGCGGACTGTCCAGGACGTTCTTAGTAAGCATCTGGCATGTAAATCATCATTAGGAATCGAATATCCGATGACTGCCACCCTCTCAGCCTTAATTATTGAATTAAACGCTATCTGCCATATTTTATTAAAAATATTGCTTACTGAAACCATCTTTGAAAGTATAGGGGGAACAATTAGAGGTGGTTGGCCGAGAACGTCCCAAGCATTGTAATAGGTAAAATCAGGCATACACACAATCCTATTAGTCAAGTGCAATACCGAGCTAGGATTAAGAAGTCTAAGACCTTTGCGGGGTTCGAACCAGTTTATACTGCCATGAAGCTTAAGTACTGTCACTGATTTTGAGTCAATTCCGAGGAAATTAACTGATCTATCTTGGAGAAATAAAGCCCTTTCGATAAGGTTGTCCCAATTGAACGTGATGATAACGTCTCCATTTTGAATGTTTGTTACAAACTCATTGAGAAGTGCCGAGTTCTCCGCAGCGATCTGTTTGCTATCTAGACAGTCGGTAAGTAGTCGAAGCGCTGATCGCCAATTCTTATCCCATTTAAGTTTGGGGAAGAAAGGCAAATCCTTGGCTGATGAAACCAGGCTTAGAAATTCCTCAAAAGGAGGGTAAGAAGATGGTTCTCCTTTTTTATTGAAATTGGGGTAGAGGACTTCAAGCGCGTCAAAAACGTTTTCTTTTTCAGACTCCATTTCTCTAAGAGACATAATCTCTTGGAAAAGGTTGATTAGAGTAGGAAGTCCCATGCTTGCTGAGAAACCGCTTCCCAGGATAAAAACCTTTGAGCCGATTCCCATAATTACTATGTTTGTTTCCTAAGTTTCTTATAATGATAAGGATAAAGAGAAATGTATCACTTATAGCGCAATGTCCATATTATTTTATAAGGACTGGCTTTTTATGCAATACTTTTCTCCATCTGTAAAAATGAAACTTCGGATATATTGGCCTGTAATTTTGCGTGTTCGATAGTCATACTTACCAGATTGCCATTTTGGTCGAGATCAACATAAAGGTTCTCAGTGATTTCTCGCGTTTCCACCGCGGGGGCAGAGGAGAATTCAATGTAGGCCGTATCCGTATCGGCAAAATAGCGAATTTTCATCCCTTTTCCTCCTTGAAGCTGCGATCAAAAAAGGCATTATGAATGGTTTCACCGTCCTCTAATAGTATAATTCTTAGATACTTTCCAGCTTCTTCAATAAAACCCCATTTCCTAATTCTTCCATCCGACTGAATCTCTATTTTTGAAGGATTTTTGATGGCTTCCACTATCCAATCTTCTTTGATAATCGCCCTATCAGGTCGTTGCTTCATGAATAAGAAGTAGGGGGTAAATTTCATGTATGCATTTTAGCATGTTAGGAAGGCGGTGGCAGGAAAAATAACGCGGGAACAAATTTTCCGAGAACCCAGAGTAGGAAAGTTTTACAGGGAAGGGGCAGACCCCAGGGCGGGCACAGAGGCCCGCCCCACCAGGAAATTATCTCAAACCAATCCCAATTAAATGACAGTTTTTAGGGCGAACCTTGTGTTCGCCCTGAACGCTTGGGGCGAACACAAGGTCCCCCCTACGGAAAAACTTTTATTGGCGAACTGGTATTATACCGCGGCCGGAACCTTTCACCCCGCCTATTGACTCCTCGGCCTGCCGCCGGTCAGGGCCTGGTATTCATCGTAGCAGTTCCAGAAAGAGGAGGAATCCGGGGCTACCACCCGTTCGCAGAGTTTGCGGCCCTGGGAGAGGGCCAGGTATCTTTGGTACGCGGCCTCATCACCCACATAGAGCCTTTGGGCGGCCTCATCGGTGTAGACGTGGTAAGTCTGGCCATTTCTCTGGTAGGTCGAGAGCTTTCCCCGGGGGATGGCGTCCAGCAGGGCCTGTCTCTTGGGGGTGGTCTGATCCACGGGCCAGTGCTGGAATCCGGCCTTGTCCAGGAAATACTCGGTCATCACCAGGTCCTGGGTCTGCTGTTGGAAGGCCTCCCGGGGGGTCTGCCCCCCGGCGCAGCCGGCGAGCAGAGATGCAAGCAGGATAAACATGAGCGCGGCGATAAATCTTTCTGTAAATAAAACCGTCATTTGCCCCTCCGCTGGAATACAGCTTTTAGTTTTCAGTTTTTGGTTTTTGGTGAAAAGATGAAAATTGGCAGATTGTATCAATTTGCGTGGGAAAATGGTATCGGGATAATACCGTTTTTCGTTTTTGGTTTTTCGTTTTTCGTTAAAAGAATCTGTTATTTCAATATATTAACTCTATCATTTGTTGTATTTGGAAGTGAAAACGGTATAATTCGTTCGGGGTAGAGGGCAAGCTAAGCTTACCCTGTATCGGCAGGCATTCCCAAGTGCAACTTGGGAACGAGTTATATCATTTTCACTTTCAAATGCACCAAATACCGCTTGAAACTCACCGAAATAATTAGGTCTTTTTAACGAAAAACGAAAAACGGAAAACGAAAAACGGTATTTAAAGCGCTCAGCCTCCCTGGGGGACGTAGTTAGTCTTCTCCCAGCCGCCGCCCAGGGCCTTGTATAAGGCCACCAGGTTGGTGGCCAGGGTGCGGGTGGACTGGACCAGGGCGTCTTCATTGACAAAGAGGTTGCGCTCCGCGGTGAGGACGTTCAAGAAATCCGTCCTGCCCGCGAGGTAGAGCTTCATGGCCAGGTCCACGGCCCGGCGGTTGTTGACCACCGCTTCCGTCAAGGAACGGCGGCGTTCCTGCTCCTTGGCGTAGGCCACCAGGGCCGTTTCCACGTCGCGCAAAGCGGTGAGCACCGTCTTTTCATAGAGCGCCAAAGCCTCTTCCTGGCGGGCGTCCTGCAGTTTGATGTTCCAGCGGATGCGGCCCCCCGCGAAGACCGGCCAGGTGACCGAGGGGCTGAAGGTCCAGAACTTGCTGGTGCTGATATTGCTCACCCGGGTCAGGTCGTCCGCGGAAATGCCGACGCTGCCGGTAATATTAAACTTGGGAAAGAGGTCCGCGGTGGCCACGCCGATGCGGGCGGTGGCGGCATGAAGCCGGGCTTCGGCCCGGCGGATGTCCGGGCGGCGCCGGGTCAGGTCCGAGGGCAGGCCCACGGGAATTTCCGGGGGCGTGGGGGGTATGGGAGAGGTCACGGCCAGGTCTTTCTCCAGGACCGCGGGCTGCCGTCCCAGCAGCACCCCCAGATTATAAATGGCCGCCCGGGCCTGGGATTCCAGGATCGGGATCACGGCCTCGGTGGTGGCCGCCTGGGCGTCGGCGTTGGCCACGTCCAGGCGGCCGATGAAACCGGCCTCAAACCGCTTGTGGGTGATCCGGGCGGTCTTTTTCTGGGTCTCCAGGTTCTTCCGGGCGATGACGGCCTGCTGCTGGAAGCCCCGAAGGTTGAAGTAATTGGTGGCCACGTCGCCCAGCAGGATGATCAGCACGTCCCGGCGATCCTCCACTGCAGCCCTCAGATCGGCGGTGGTCGCTTCGATATTGCGCCGGGTGCCCCCGAAGACGTCTATTTCCCAGGAGGCGTCCAGGCCCACCTGAAATAATTCCCGCACCCCCCCCACGGTGGCGATGGCCCCGCCGCCCGCAGCTTCGCTGGATCCCTGGCTTTTCTGATAGAGGGCCGAGGCCGTGGCCTGGGGCAGGAGCGGCGCGCCCGCCACCCCCCGGGCGGCCCGGGCCTGGCGAATCCGGGCCTCGGCCTGGGCCAGATCCAGGTTGGAGCGGATGGCCATTTCCACCAGGGAGCTGAGAGTGGCATCGTTAAACGCGGACCACCATTCCACCATGGTCACCGGGTCGGGGGTGGTTTTACTGGGATGATCCGCAGTAACCACGGCCTGGCCGTCCCATTGTTCCGGGACTTTCGTCTCCGGGGGCCGGTAATCCGGGCCCACCGCGCAGCCGAGGGATGCAAACAAGCAGAGAGCCGCAAACCCCAGTCCCAAAAGGAGTCTTTGGGCACAGGCTGGAAAGCCTGTGCTACCGCTTTTTTGAGCGGTAGCGCAGCCTTTCCAGGCTGCGCTCCTTTTCCAGGCTGCGCTCTCCTTACTCGTCAGGTTCCCCTGGCTCCCAAAAGAAGGCATATTCCTCCGGTTCTTGACTTAATTCAGCCCTGGTGGGATTATCCCGTATATATGCCCATTTCTCGATATACTCATCGTGATCTCTCACAATGCGATCGTAACTCTCCTGTATCCATAAGGGACCTTTGGCGCCTCTGGATTTATTTATTTCCCGGGCGCTGAAGCCTTTGATACCCTGCATAATTTTGCTGAGAGAAAAATCTGCGCCGGATTCAGAAACAACAGGTTTTAGCAAGATATGGACATGATTCGGCATCACTACGGCAAAAGTAATCCAGTACCTGACTTTGTGGAAATGTTTTATGGCATCTAATACGATTTTCCTTTCGTTTTCGGAAAGAATCCCTGACTTAAGGCTGAAAGTGACAAAATAGGTGCTGCCGGGGAACTGCCAGTGGGGCAGATTGCGCCGCGTTATTAGTAGTTTCTCTTCTTCAGTGCAGGCTTGAAAGCCTGCACTACCGCTTTTGGGTGGCGGTAGCGCAGCCTTTCCAGGCTGCGCTCCTCTAGTTTTTTCCTGCAACATCACTCATACCTTAGCGCATTTATCGGATCCAGCTTCGAGGCCTTCCAGGCCGGGTAGTAGCCGAAGATGATGCCCACGCCCACGGAGACTGCAAAGGCCGCCAGGATGGCGTCCAGGGACATCTCCGTGGGCCAGCCCAGAAGCGCGGTGATCAGCAGCGAGATGCCCCGGCCCACCAGGATGCCGGCGATGCCGCCGCAGAAGCAGAGCAGCACGGATTCCGCCAGGAACTGCTGTAGGATGTCCCGGGCCCAGGCCCCCACGGCCATGCGCAGGCCGATCTCCCGGGTGCGTTCGGTGACCGACACCAGCATGATGTTCATGATGCCCACGCCCCCCACCACCAGGGAGATCAAGGCCACCGCCAGCAGCAGCTTGGTCATCATGGTGGCGGTGGAGGCCAGGGCCTTGGTCATCTCGGTCATATCCCGGATGTTAAAGTCTTCCGGCGCGCCTGGTTTGATGCGGTGCCGTTCCCGGAGAATCTGGGTGATCTGCTCGATGGCCGCGGGAATCTCCCGGGTGGATCTGGCCGCGGCCACGATCTGGTCAACGTTGGTGAACCTGACCGGCAAAGGGGTGTCGGCCTGCTGGATGGCGGATTGCTCCGGATAGAGGTTGAGCTTGGTATTGGGGTAAATCTGGCTCAGGGTGTTGACCTTTTGGGAAGTATCGGTGCTGGAGGTGGTGGACTGGGCGCTCTGGTTGACGTTGGTCATGGCGGAGCCGGCCACCCGGTACTTGATGCTGGTCCAGGGCGCGAGCACGATGTCATCCTGGTCGATGCCCATCATGTTGGCCCCTTTGAGGCTCAGGGTGCCGATGACTTTGAAGGCCACGTTGTTGATCCGCACCTCTTTGCCCAGGGGTGATTCGTCCTGGAAGAGCTCCTTGACCAGGCGCTGGCCCAGGAGGCAGACTTTGCTGGAGTTGCGCACGTCCTGCTCCGAGAACATATCTCCCGAAGCCAGGGGCCATTCCCGCACGTCCAGATATTCCGGGATGGTCCCGTAGATGAAAATGGGCACCCAGTTGCGGTTGCCGTAAATGACCTGGGTCCGGGCCCGCACCACCGGCGCGGTGGCCCGCACCGCCGGAGCTTCCTTAAGGATGGCTTCCGCGTCCTGGGGGGTGAGGGTCATGACGCTGCCGGCCCCGAAGCTGACGCCGCCGCTGGCCGCGGTGCCGGGCATAACCATTAAATTGTTGGCCCCCATGCTGGCGATGGTCCGTTGGATGGCGCTGGCGGAGCCCCGGCCGATCTCCATCATGGCGATGACCGCGGCCACGCCGATAATGATCCCCAGGGTGGTGAGCGCGGCCCGCATGACGTTGCGGCGCAGGCCGTGGAGAGCGGTGCGCAGCATCCACCGGAGCCGGGGCAGGGCCCAGAAGGGCCGCCGGGTGGGTTTCTCTCCCTCTTTTAAAGGAGCTTCCCCGGGGGTCTGGACGGCAGGGGAGGGTTCGTCGGAGACCAGCAAGCCGTCATGGATGCGGACGATGCGCTTGGCGCTGCGGGCCACTTCCTCGTCATGGGTGACCAGGAGGATGGTCACCCCTTCGGAGTTGAGCTGCTTAAAGAGCCCGAGGACATCCTCGCTGGTCTTGGAGTCCAGGTTGCCGGTGGGTTCGTCCGCGAAGAGCACGGAAGGATGATTGACCAGCGAGCGGGCAATGGCCACCCGCTGCTGCTGGCCGCCGGAGAGTTGGGACGGCTCGTGGTCCAGTCGCTCTCCCAAACCTACCCGCTCCAGTAACTCCTCACCTTGCCGCCGCGCTTCCTGGTCCGTCAGGTTAACTCCGTTGTAAGACAGGGGCATGATGACGTTTTCTAAAGCATTGGTCCGGGGCAGCAGATTAAAGGTCTGGAAGACAAAGCCCAGCTTCTGGTTGCGCAGCTTGGCCCGTTCGTCCGGGGAGAGTTCGGTAATGTCCCGGCCCTCCAGCCAATAGCGGCCGGAGGAGGGGCGGTCCAGGCAGCCCAGGATATTCATCAGGGTGGTTTTGCCGGAGCCCGAACTCCCCATGAGGGCCACGAATTCCCCCTGGGAAACGGTGAGGGAAACACCCCTGAGAACGGGCACGTCGATTTCGCCCAGGTGGTAGGTCTTGCAAATGTCTTTCAGTTCTATCAGTTTCATGACTTTGAGTAGGGACGAACCCTGTGTTCGCCAAGTAATCAGTAATCAGTGATCAGTGATCAGTATTCCTAACTGATTACTAATAACTGATCACTGGTTTATCTACCCCGGAATAACTGCGGCGCAAAGGGGCTGGCGGAGCCGGAAGCGCCGTTTTCACCTTTCTGCTGCTCCGCCAGGACCACCTGCATCCCTTCCTTGATTTCCGGTCCCTGGATCTCCGTCAGGGAGCCGTCGGTGGGGCCGAGGCGGACCTTTACCGGCTGCACGTAACCCCCTTTGGCAACAAACAAGGTGCCTATAGCCTGAGTATCCTGGCCCTTTTGGGCCAGGGCCTTGCCTTCCCCGGTCTTTTCTCCTTTTTTGGCGGGTTGCTGGCGAAATTCCGGGGCTACCTGGTCCGGCAGGGGTTTCCACCGCAGCGCCGCGTTCGGGACCAAAAGGACGTTTTTGTGTTCCGCCACCAGGAATTTTAGATTCGCAGTCAGATAGGGGATAAGCCGGCCGTCGGAATTGTCGGTATCTACTTCCACCGTATAGGTGACTACGTTTTGGGTCATGGTGGCGTTGAGCCTGATCTTCGCGACCTCACCCTTAAAGGTCACCCCGGGATGGGCGTCCACGGTGAAGGTCACCGGCTGGCCGGGGTGGATATTGCCGATATCCGCTTCGTTCACCGCGGCCCAGATCTGCATGCGTTTGAGGTCCTTGGCCAGGAGAAAGAGACTGGGGGCGTTCAGGCTGGCCACCACCGTCTGGCCGATGTTCACCCGGCGGTCGATGATCACCCCTTTGACGGGGGATTTGATGGTGCAGTAATCCAGGTTTTGGGCGGCGCGGCGCAACGTGGCCTCGGCCTGGGCCACTGCGTCTTTGGCCTGGATGACCGCGGCCTGGCCCACGTTAAGATTGGCCTTGGCCACCTCGAACGCAGACTGCGCCGCGTCATAATCGCTTTGGGACAAGGCGTCGGAAGGCCCTAACTTCTTGGCCCGCCCCCAGTCCCGCTCCGCCTGGAAGAGCCTGGCCTTAAGCTGGCCCAAATCGGCTTCGGCCCTCTTCACGTTGGCCCTGGCCTGGGCCACGGCCGCTTTGGCCTGGGACACTTCCGCAGAGTAAATGGCGTCGTCGATCTGGGCCAGAATTGTGCCGGCCTCAACCACGGAGCCGTAATCCACGGTCTTGCCGCTTTTATCCTTGCCGAAGCTGACGATCCTGCCCGCCACCTGGGCGCCGATGTCCACCACCTCTTCCGGCTCCACCGTGCCGGTGGCGCTGATGGTGGCCAGGAGATCCCCCCGGGTCACCGCGGTTGTGCGGAAGGAAGCGCCTCCGCCGCTGCTCCCGTACCAAAGCCAGGTGCCCAAAAGCAGCGCCAAGACCAGGAAGAGGGCGATGAGGAGCCGTTGTTTCAAGGAGCGGGCCTTGAGGTCTATCATCAGTTTATCGATAAATTTTGGCGGCTTATCGAAAGAATTGCTCATAACCATCCTTCAAGCTACGGGATTATGGTCCGGCCGCCGTGCCCGGCCGGGGATGATCCCGTATTTTGGGCAAACCTATTTAAGATACTAATTAATTATAACACGGGAGATGGTAATTTACGGCGAGGGTTTTGTGGATTTTTACTACCGGAGAAGCAGGGGGAAGGGAATTCCTTCTTGGATGGGGTGTTGAGAGTAATCAGTAATCCATGATCAGTAAAAGACTGTTCGGGTCCTTTTTAACTGATCACTGATTACTGATTGCTGATCACTGCTGTTTATAGCCGCTCTTGGGATAGACGTTACGCGGGTTCCAGAACATCCAGCCGCTGGAGCCGAAATCGTCGGCGGCCTTGATCTGCTGGCGCATCTCTTCTTCGTAGAAGAATTTTTTATTAAAGGCGTAATCCCGGAAGGCCTGGAGCCAGGGCCTAAAGCGCAGGGGCGAGACCTGGGTGCGCTCCACCGCCCTTTTCAGGGAAAGATAAACGATTTTATAGGGATGCTGCACCGGATTGCGGTAATTGGGAATCCCCAGGTGATAGCCGGAAGGGTAGACCATGGGAGAAATCACGTCAATGGCCTCCACCACGGGTTCGATTTTCTGGCCGATGTCGGTGTCGTTGGTGTTCCAGCAGACGTAGCCGAAGATGTCCGCGGCCACCATGACGTTATAGGGTTCCAGGGCCTTGTAGGCCGCCTTCAGGAAGCCGGTGATGGCCTCGGTGCGGGTGTCTTCATTGGCTTCCTTGGAAAAGCCGGTGCCCCGGTTGTCGGGAAAACGGACGTAGTCAAACTGCACTTCATCGAAACCCACTTGAGCGGCGATCTTGGCGATGGCGATGTTGTAGTCCCAGACCTCCTGGCGGAAGGGGTCGACCCAGCGCAGTTTCTCCCGGTCCTTAAAGACCCCGCCTTTTTTGTCTTTCACGGCCAGGTGCGGTTTGCCGGCAGCCAGGGGATCGTCCTTGAAGACCACGATGCGGGCGATGAGGTAGAGTTTCAGCTCCCCCTTCAGACGATCCATGAGCTCCTTTATGTCCTTGATCAGGATGGGTTTATTGGCCCCGATCTCCTCGGCCAGGGGCAGATCCACCTTAAAGGGGATAAACCCGTTATCGCCCTTAACGTCGATGACCAGGGCATTCAGGTTGTTCTCTTTCACGGCCTCCAGCACGCCCGTGCGCAGCTTTTTGCTGGTGACCCCGTAACTGGTGAGGTAGAGCCCTTTGACGTTGAAGCGGTCGAGGGCGATTTCCGTTCCGGGGTTAGCCAACTCTGCGACCGGGATTTCCCGCTTCTTGTAGCCCGGTGCCCGTAACTTCAAGGTCTCCCCGGTCCCTTCCAGGCGGAAGGCGCCTGCCTTGTCGGTGCGCACCGCCTGCTCTCCCAGGGTGGCCACGGCCGCGTGGATGGGGGCCTTGGTTTTTGCGTCGATAATTTTGCCTTCGATGGCCAGGGCCGCGGCCGCGGATGCCAACAACCCCGTGAGTAACACTAAACCAGTAGTGACCAACTTTTTCATGCAGATTCCACCAATCATGATTGGAAATGCGGGCGGGCACAGAGGCCCGCCCCACCGGGAAGCAGTTTTACTGATCACTGATCACTAATCCCTGGCCCCTGGCCCCTAATATGTCTTACGCCCTTTTTCCTGGATTTTGCCTTCCACAATGGCGGCAAAGTTCTTAATGCCGTCGCCGTTGGTCATCAGGTAGCGGGGCTGGGCCATCATCTTTTCGTTTTTGTTGGCAAAGCGGCGGTCGATGCTGAAGGCCACCACGTAGCCCGCTTTGGCGGCTTCCTTCTCCAGGTAGTCGTCATAAATGCCGAAGGGCCAGGCCAACAGGCCCACCTTGGTCCCCAACCTTTTTTCCAGCGCCGCCTTAGACTTAGTGAGCTGGGTCTGCACCGACTTTTCATATTCCTCGGGCTTCATCTTTTTCTTGTCCTGCTTGAAGTTGGGATGCCAGAAGGTGTGGCACTGAATATCGAAGAGGCCGGTATTCTGCAATTCCTGCAACTGCTCCCAGGTCATGCATTTAACGGAGGAAACCCGGGAAACGCAGGAGGGATAACAGAAAAGGGTCACAGGAATGTTGTACTTTTTTACCAGGGGCAGCATGTCGGAATAGACCGTCTGGTGGGCATCGTCCGCGGTGATTACCACCGACTTTGGGGGAGGGGCCGGGCCTTCGCCCCGGAGGTAATTCACCAGGGTCCGCATGGGGATAACGGTGTAGCCGTTGTCTTTCAGCCATTGGAGTTGCGCGGCGAAAACTTCGGTCTTTACGGTCATGCCGTCGGCCACGGTGGGGCCAAAACGATGGTAGCAGAGCACCGGCACGCCCGCGGGGGCGTCGGCCGACGCGGCCGGGCCGCAGAGACACACGGCCAACCAGAGAAGGGCGGCAAAAAAACGGGTCATTTAAGGCGTCCTTTTACAGAATGGAATCGTTGCCGGGATAAGGGGGCAAACCGGGGTTGCGCCACTTTCACCTGGGCCGAAAAGCTTATGGGAATATACCAGAAATGGCCTGAAAATGAAGGTGAGAAATCATTTCCGTTATATCAAGTCCACTTGCAAACGAAATCATCTGTCGTGGTAACTATTTGATAATAATCTATATTTCTCAACGAAAAACGGAAAACGGTCTTATAAATTCATTTCGATGCGCACCACCCCTTCGTCCATTCGCTTGAGTTGGAACCCCGCTTTCTTGGCCATCTCCAGCATGGGCTTGTTTTGGGCCAGGACGTCGCCGTAGAGGAGTTTCAGGCCCTGATCCCTGGCCACGGCGATCAATTGTTCCAGCAACTTCGGGCCCAGACCCTTGCCCTGCCAGGGATCGCCGACGATGACCGCGAATTCCCCTTTTTGCCGGTCCGCATCCATGACCAGACGGGAGACTCCCAGCATGGCTTCGGGACTCGGGGGTTGGGCGAGGGCCATTAATCCCAGTTCCCGGTCGTAATCGTTCTGGGTGAAGCGGATGAGCATCTCGTGGGTCCAATGCTTGATCAACCGGAAATAACGGAAGTAGATGGTTTCATCCGAACACTTATTGAGGAAATCGGAGACCAGGGGTTCGTCTTCGGGCTTCATGGGCCGGAGCAGGATGGGAGTGCCGTCCCTGAGCAGCCAATGGCTTTCGTATTGGTTGGGATAAGGACTGATGATCAGATGCCGGGGTGCGGGCACCTTACTCGGCTCCAGGGTGATCCGGGCGTCCACGGCCACCACCCGGTTGCCGATGAGCAGCAGGGGATTGATGTTCAGGTCCACGATTTCCGGGAATTCCGTGACTAGTTGGGAAATCCGCACCAGGAGTTCCACCAGGAGATCCAGATGGGTCCTGGGGATGTGGCGATAACTCTCAAGCACCCGATAAATCCGGGTTCTTTTCATTAAACTGCGGGCCAGGTGCACATTCAGCGGCGGCAGTTCAATGGCGAAGTCCTCCATGATGTCGGTGAAAGCCCCCCCCAGGCCAAAGATAATTACGGGGCCGAAATCCGGGTCCCGCTTGCTGCCGATGAACAATTGGCAATCCGGTTCCGGCTCCTGGGACTCCACCGTGACCCCGAAAATCTCGGCCTCGGGATGACCCATCTTCACTTCTCCGACAACCTGCTCGAACGCGGCCGTCACCTCCCGCTCATTGCGCAGATAAAAACGCGCTCCTCCTTCCATGGTTCGGGGATTGAAATTCGGGGAATGGATTTTCAGCACCACCGGGAAGCCGATGTCCTTAGCGGCCCTGGCGGCTTCCGGGGCGGAGGCCGCGGCCAGGGTGGGATTAATGGGGATGCCGTAAGCCGACAAGATGGCCTTCGATTCCAGGGGCGTGAGCAGCCGCGTCCTGCTCTCCAGGCGCTGCTCGATAAAGGCCCGGGCCTGGGGGGTGTTGACCTGGAATTCCTTGGGCAGCCGGGGCGGCGTCTGTTGCAGGAGTTCCAGGTTCCGGGAATAGGAAAACATCTCCAGAAAGGTGTCCACTGCGGGTTCCGGGGTCTCGAAGGTGGGGACACCTGCGTCGTTTAAGATCCTGATGCCCGGTGTCACCTCCGCCCCGCCCATCCAGACTGCAAAAACGGGCTTGGCCTTGCCCCCCGCGGCCGCGGCCACGGCCCGGGCCACCCCGGTGGGGTCCGTCAAGGCCTGGGGAGACAGGATGATCACCAGTCCGGAGAGTTCCGGGGCCTCCATGGCGATCTGCACTGCCCGGGTATATAGCTCCGGGCTGGCGTCCCCCAAGAGATTGATGGGATTGCCCGGAATCCGGTAAGGCGGCAGGATTTCCCGCAATTTTTCCAGGGTTTCGGGGCTCAAGACTGCGGCTTCCACCTGCCAACGGGAGAGGGCGTCCACCGCCATCACCCCCGGCCCCCCGGCATTGGTGATAATCCCCAGTTTATTGCCCAAGGGCCGCTGCACCTTCTCCAAGGCTTCGGCGCAGTCAAAAAGCTGCCTGAAGGTATCCACCCGGATGATGCCGGCCCTGCGGAAGGCCGCGCTGTAGGCCGTATCCTTGCCGGGCCAGATGCCTCCGGAGGGGGTGACCCCTCTGGCCCCGGCGAACATCCGGGCCGCCTTGATGACGATGATGGGCTTCACCCGGGATACCGAGCGGGCTGCGCTCATAAACTTCCGATGCCGGGTCAGGTGCTCCATATAAATGATGATGCTGCGGACCTTATCCTGATTGCCGAGGTAATCGATGAGGTCGGCAAAATCCAGGTCGGCCTTGGAGCCGAGGCTGAGGAAGTGGCTGAAACCGATATTCTTGAGGCCGGCCCAACCGATGATGGAACTGCACAGCGAGCCGCTTTGGGAGATGAAAGCGACGCTGCCGGGCCGGAGAAAATGCGGAGCGAAGGTGGCGTGGAGCTTGGACGGCGGACAGATGACCCCCCAACAATTAGGTCCGAGATAGCGAATCCCCCATTTCTGGGCCTCCGCATGGATGGCGGCTTCGATCTTTTCGCCCTCGGGGCCGGTTTCCCTGCCGCCCGCGGAAATGATGACCGCGGTCTTGACTCCGGCCTGGCCGCACTCCTCCATGACCTTAGAGATATCTTTGATGGGGATGGCAATCACCGCCAGGTCGATGGGGGCCTGAACCCCGCGCACGGACGGGTAGGCCTGCATCCCCAGGATTTGCTCATGCCCGGGGTTGATGAGATAAACCGGACCGGCAAAGCCCGCATCCTGGAGATTCTGCACCAGGGCGCGGCCGATGCTGGCCTCTTTCTCGCTGGCCCCGATGATGGCTACCGCCTCGGGATTGAAGAGGTGGTCGAGATGGTGTTTTTCCATGAGATTAATTGGTGACCCGCAGTTCCCCAGTCACCGGCAGTTCGAATAGTTCCTTTCTCAAAAGTCGGGTGGAAAAAAACAGCACTTCCAGATTTTCCACCTCTCCGGTTACGGGGTTAAGACGGGCGATAATATCATCTCCCAGCTCTTCCGATTCCTGATCCGGGTACGGCGGGCACTTGTCGATGTGAAGAATGTCAGCCTCCCGGTCGTATTTGAAAATTAGTTTCGCTGCCATTCTATTGAATCCATATCAATTATCAAGGGGCTATTTTGCTTACTGATTTAATAATCTTTGCCCAAAGGTTTTTCAAGTGATCTTTATACGGTCTTGTGGTCCACCTCCCGCACTTCCTTCATACCCTCCCCCACCAGCAGCGCAACCACCGGCGTAATATGCAGCAGCAGCCGGTCGATGGTGGCCCGGACGTACATGTCGAATTCCGCCGCGGAGGTGGGGGCCACCGCGTAAGCCACCAGGACGGCCAGGAGGTTGCCGCCGACAAAAAGCGCCGGGAAGAGCCGGGGCGAGCGCCACAGGCCCCGGCCGCTAAAGAGCAGCGCCAAGGCCGCGGCGGGCCACAGCAAGCCGAAGAAGAAAGGGTCGATCAAGGCCCGGAGGAGGTAGGGAATGGATTCCAGGAACTGGTGGGGATAGAGGTTGCGGACGTGGTCCGCGCCCATCTCCAGGTGGCTGAAGGCCGCAAACAGTCGCCACGGCAGAAACCCCGCGGCCAGGCCCAGGACGGGAATTCCCAGCTTCAGGAACCGCGTTTTCCAATCCGGAGGCCGCAGCCAAACCAGGGACAGGAAGGCCGCCAGGAGGATGGTCCCGGCCAGGGGCGGGCCTTCGTATTTGCACCAGGCCAGGCCGGCAAAAAAGGGAGCGGCCAAGGCCAGGGCGCCTAAGGGGGCGGCGTCCAGCAGCCATAAGTACACCAGGCCCACCGCGGCCAGGGCGAAATAGGCCAGGGGCAGGTCCGCATAGGCGATGAAGAGATGGGAGATAAAAACCGTGCCGTTTAAGGCGAAAAACGCGGTGATCCCCAGGGCCTGGGTGCGATTCAAGCCCATCCGCCGCAGAAAAGAATAGAGCATCCCCAGGAGCAGAGCGCCCCAAAGAGGGAACAGGCCCTGGGCCAGGTGGTCGTTCACCTCTCCCAGGCAAAAATAGAGATAGCTTAACAGCAGGGGCACCAGATTGGGGTAATAGTTGTGAGCCTCGATGCAGGTCAGGTCCATGGCCCGGCTCTGGTAAAAGAGCTTGGCCTTGCAGCCCCAGGTGGCGATGGCGTCCCAGGCCCATATGGGATAAATAACGGCCCGGAAATAGGCAAAAAGGAAGAGCGCGGCCAGTAAGCCGATAAAAACCCAATCCCAGACCCGGAAAGGGACGGGCGGAGGGGGTGGGGCGGCGGGGAGGTAAGATTCCGGGCGTCCGGACCTTTTCCGCACCAGCTTTTTTACCGCCAGGGCCAGGAAGGCCGCGGCCAGGGGGGGCGCCAGGCTCAGGATCAGGCTGAAGGCAAGGCCCCACCAGGAGAGGAACAGCATCCAAAGGGTAAGCCCCACCGCGCCGATGCCGAAACTGAGGCAAAGGCTCTCGAGCACCCGGAATTCCCGGGGATTCGGGACCAACAGGGCGAAGCAGGCGTAACCCAGGAGGAAGACGCCGCCCAATCCCAGGAGGAAGCGGAGGAGAGTCAGGGCGGTCTCAATCATAGAATCTCCCCAGGAGCCGCTCATAGTCAACCTGGAAGACCAGGCCCTGACCGGGGACCGGTAAAAGCAGGAAAGCCGCGGATTCCGCCGCTGCGTCCGCACTGCTCCAGGCCTTATCCCCCTCCCGGATCACCAGGTAGGAAGCCTTTTCCTGGCGCAGGGCATGAAAGAGAAAGGAGGGGGGCGCGGCCGGCGGCAGCAGCACGTGCTTCCGGGGGATGAGATGGTAGCGGGCCTCGATCTCCTTGCCCGCCTCATAATTATCCAGGAAGATATAGGTGTCCCGGGGGGGGATGACCGCGGCCAGGGTGAGGGTCCAAAGGTAAAACGGGTCTTCCTGCCGGATGGCGGGGCCGGTGCGCCGGCTTGCTACCCGCCAGGCCATGTCCTGGACGTCCGGGGCGTAGTACCAGGCCAGCCAGATGAGTTGCAAAAACCAGAGGCCGGAGATGAGCCAGAGCAGCCAACCGCGCCAGTTATTCGTGAGTTTCATTGCGGGTGAGGGGGGAAAGAGGGGGAAAATAGGGACAGACGCTATTTTTAACCTCTAACCTTTGGCCCTGCCTTTCCGTTGTTAAAAAATAGCGTCTGTCCCCATTTTCAATCAATCCCAAAACCGGAAGCGGACGATATGGAAGACCGCGGCGATGCCGTCCCGCCAGGTGATCTTTTTACCGTGGGCATAGTCCCGGCCGTGGTACTGGATGGGCACTTCGTAGATGCGGCAGCGCTGCTTGGCGACCTTGGCGGTGAGTTCCGGCTCCACCCCGAAGCGGTTGGATTTAATGCTGATTTTGTTGATGACTTCGGTCTTGAAGACCTTGTAGCCCACCTCCATGTCCGAGAGGTTGAGGTTGGTGAACATGTTGGACAGGGTGGTGACCACCTTGTTGCCCATGTAATGCCAGAAAAACAGGACCCGGTGGGGGCGGCCGCCGATCATGCGGCTGCCGTAGACCACGTCGGCCACGTTCTCTTCGATGGGGGCCAACAGCGCCGGGTAATCCACCGGACGGTATTCCAGGTCCGCGTCCTGGATAATCACCACGTCGCCGTTCACCTGGGCGAAGCCGGTGCGCAGAGCCGCGCCTTTGCCCTGGTTGCGGTCGTGGTAAAAAGTCCGGACATTGTCATATGTATCAGCCAGCCTGGCCAGGATGTCCCGGGACCCGTCGATGGAGGCGTCGTCCACGGCGATGATTTCTTTTTCATAAGGGGACTCCTGGACCAGCCGGAAGATCTCCTCCAGGGTGTCTTTTTCGTTGTATACGGGAATGACGATGCTGAGTTTCATGCGATCGTTATCGCTCCTGTTCGCGTCTTTGCGCCTTGGCGTCTGGGCGCGAAAAAATTTTCGCACGCAAAGGCGCCAAGGATAATTGTTTATTATAGACCTTAATTAACAGAATGAGTTAGATTTTTTTCTGAGGATCAGCCGCCGATGCTCACCATCTGGCGGCAGGGGCGGAGGGTGTCCGGATCGGTGAATTTTGGCTTCCAGGCCTTGAGATGAACCGCTTCCTGGAAGAGACGCCCCAAAGCAGCATCATCCGCCCCCTGGCGGAGCGGCCCCTTGAGGTCCAACTCAGCGGTGCCGAACAGGCAGGGACGCAGCCGCCCCGCGGCGGTGAGGCGGAGGCGGTTGCACTCCGGGCACTGGTGCTCGCTGATGGCGCTGATAAATCCCAGCTCCCCCTTAAAACCGGGAAAACGGAAGATCCGGGCTGGCCCCCCGCAGCTCGTCCGGCACACCGGCTCTCCTGCCCCCAGGGCCGCCAGGCGCCGGCGCACTTCGGCCATGGGGAGAAAGTGGCGCTGCCATTTCCGCCGGGACACGGTGGGCATGAATTCGATGAAACGCACCTGGAACGGGCGCTCCCGGGCCAGGTGGGCGAAATCCAACAATTCGTCGTCGTTTAAGTCCTTTAACACCACGCAATTAATCTTGATGGGGTGAAACCCCAGGACCGCGGCCTGCTCCAACCCGGCGAGCACCTCCGGGAAATGGTCGCCGCCGGTGAGTTCCCGGTAGCGCTCCCTTTTAAGAGTGTCCAGGCTGAGATTGAGGTGGCGCAGGCCCGCGGCGCGCAGGGCCGGGGCCAGTTCCTTCAAGCGTACGCCGTTGGTGGTGAGGCAGACTTCTTTGAGGCCCTTAACCCGGTGCAGGTTTTGGATAAATTCCACCACGTCTTTGCGCACCAGGGGCTCGCCGCCGGTGACCCGGATCTTGCGGATGCCCTGGGGTGCGGCCACCCGGGCCAGGCGCAGCAACTCTTCGTAACGGAGAATCTCCGGGGCCGGCAGCTTTTCCCATTCCCCCTCTGCGGGCGCGCAGTAGAAACAGCGGAGATTGCAGCGGTCGGTGATGGACAGCCGCAGGTAATTAACCGGTCCCAGGGGTTTTGTTATGGCGCTTATTTCCATGACCAAAATCTTCTCAAACTATTTTACCTTTTCGCAGTCAAACATGGGAGGAGAATTTTGCCTTGACAGGAAACGGAGTTCACCATATGCTTTGGCCCTAGAGAAGATGGGTACCCCTAAAGGGGTTTAATAGGGAAGCCGGTTCAAGGCCGGCACGGTCCCGCCGCTGTAACCGGGGACGAAACCTGCAAGGCCACTGTTTCCTCAAAGGAGACGGGAAGGCGCAGAGAGTAGGACGATTCGGAAGTCAGAAGACCTGCCCATCCGTTTGGCCGAGGTCCCCGTGGCAGGGACTTAAGGCCGGTCCGGGGTGTATGCTCCGGACCCCCCTGGGATTAAGAAAGCTGGGCGCAATCCCCGGGTCTTTAGGGACCCGGGGTTTTTTTTGCCCAGAGTGCGGCGGGCGCGGGGGGATAGCGATCAGCGATCAGCTTTCAGCTTTCAGCAAAAAAAGAGTGTTGAAAAGCCGAAAAGCGGAGAGCTGATCGCTGATCGCTGACAGCCATTGCTTTCACGCCTGGCTGTCTCTGGCCACATCAGTTTTCCATTTAATCCCAAATTAAGGAGGAGGTTTTAATGAAAGACGGACTGATCGTGTACCTGGTGAGCACCCCCGGCATGCCGGAGGAGTTCGACGCACCCGCCGCCGTGGAAGACCTGGGCTATCTGGCGGACCGGGTGGAAGTGGTGGCCCCGGGCCAGGGCTTTTTTACCGTGGAGGACGCCTGGCATTTTCTCCTCACCCGGGGCTGCGGCCGCATCCGCCTGGTGGTGGGCGAAGCCTAGGGGCCGGACCACCTGCGGCCCCTGGGTCCCGCCGTGCGTCTGTGCGGGTGAGAAAGATTCACCACAAAGACACCAAGACACAAAGAATCACAAAGAAATTAATAAAGGGGGTGGCGCTTCAGCGCCACCCCCTTTAACTAGTAACTTTGTGTACCTTTGTGACTTGGTGTCTTTGTGGTGAGGTTTCTTCACTCCACCCGGAATTCCACGGTCTTTTGGTCCTGGCCGTAGCCGGTGCTGATGATGGTGACCAACTGGTAAGTCCCCGCCGCGGCGTTGGACGGGAGTTGAAAGTTGATATCATGGTCAAAGGTGCCGTTGTAAGAACGGGTATCCGTGGACCTGATTTTCCCCAGGGACTTTCCCTGGAAGAGGATCTCCCGGGTGATGGTCACCGGGATGGCGATCTGCTCCGGGGTGAGCAGCGTATAGCCGGTGGACAGCACCAGGGTGTCGCCGGGCCGGGCCTTTAATGGCCTGATGCTGCACCGGTCCATGCGGATGACGCAGCCGCCTGTGGGGCAGTAGTTTTCCCGGGACACGGTTTCTTCCCGGCCCAGGCGGCGGGTCTCCCGGGAGGTGCCCCAGAGGGCCCAGTTTTTGCCGTCCAGGGGGAGTTCCAGGGCCGGACTGGGGAGGTGCCAGGCGGCCGCGATGATGAGCATGAGGCCGATGATTAAACCTGTTTGTCGAGGTATTTTCATTTTGGGCTCCTTCAAGGGAAAGTAAAAAGTAAAAAGGAAAAAGGCAAAAAAATTAAGTAAAAAGGAAAAAGGCAAAAAATTGAAACCGATGAGATCGCTCGCATCAATTGACGGCAATAATCGTAATTATAAGTTTTTGCCTTTTTACTTTTGCCTTAACCGGCTACGGCGGCGGTCCGCCGGTCAGATACCGCCTGGCGCCCATGAAGGAGACGCGCCAGACCTCCGCGTCCAGGCGGCTGACGAAAACGCCCTTGGGTGAGGCGTGGATGAACCTGCCCTCGCCCAGATAGACGCCGTTGTGGCAGACCTGCTCGGCATAAGCCGGATTAACCATCCCGGCCATGAAGTAATTGCGGCCCCGGGCGGTCTGGCAGTAGCGGTTGAAGTAGACCACGTCCCCGAACCGCAGATTGTGGAGGGCCACCGGCTGCCCCTGGTTGAATTGTTCGGCCACGGTGCGGGGGAGATTGATCCCGGCCTGGTGAAACGCGCTCTGGATCAGCCCGGAGCAATCCACCCCGGCCGGGGTGGTCCCCCCGGAGCGATAAGGAGAGCCGTGGAAGCTGCCCAGGGCCCGGTCCAGGGCCGCCTCCTGGGAGGTCAGGGAAGGCGGCGCGGCCGGCGGCGGCTGAGGCGCCACCTGGGGCCGGGGCGGCTGCGGGGCGCCGCAGCCCGCCAGGAGCAAAACCATTAAGACCATGACCCCGAAGCGCGGTTTCATTTTTTGAATAAATTTAGGTTATACCGGTTTCAATTTCAAATACAACAAATGTTATAATTCTTTGTCAATGTAAGTCTTTCAGCAAGAGTAAATCTACGGGTCCGGTAAGATCGGGGGGAGCAAGCTGGATAACATAAACCACCCCCAGATCGCTACCGCCGCCCGAGCTGGCCATGCCGTAGAGGGCGCGGCCGTCCGGCGAGACCAGGGGAGAACCGCAGGGCTAGCACCAGTCCCCTGCCCCGCCGCTAAAGCTATGGACCACCTCGAGGGTTTTGCTGTGAATATTATACCTGTAAAGCTATCCTAATCCCCCAGAATTAATAACCGCAAGAATTCTCCGCCCCCAAATAAATAGAGCAACGCGGCCCCGGCCAGAAAGGGGCCGTAGGGGATGGCGGCCGTCCGCCAACCGCCCCCGCGCCAAGCGCCCTGGAGCAGGACCGCGGCCAGGCCCACTACGCTCCCCAGGGCGGCGCTCACCAGGATCACAAAGGGCACGGACTTAAGGCCCAGGAAGGCGCCGATGAGGGCCATCAGCTTCACATCCCCGCCCCCCATCCCCATTTTCCCCGTCAGTTTTTCATAAACCCATCCCAAAATGAATAAAATGCCGCCGCCCGCCAGGGCCCCGGCCAGGGCCTCCAGAAAGGTGAGGTGGGGAAAAACCAGGGAAAAGGCCAAACCCAGGACGATGCCCGGGAGGGTGATGACGTCCGGGAGCCAGCGGTGTTCCAGGTCCAGGCCGGTAAGAGCGAGCAGCCCGGCCGCGAAGGGACCGTAGACCAGGAGCGGGTAGCCGCCGGAAAACCTGGCCCAGAGAGCCAGGGCCAGGAGTCCCCCGGCCAGCTCCACCGCGGGATAGCGCCAGGAAATGGGGGCCTGGCAGGAACGGCAGCGGCGTCCCAGGAGAAAGAAACTGGCCAGCGGCAGGTTGTCATACCAGGGAATCAGTACGCGGCAGTGAGGGCAGCGGGAGCGGCTGGCCCAGATCCGCTCCCCCAGGGGCAGGCGGGTGATGACCACGTTGAGGAAGCTCCCCAGGGCCAAGCCCGCCAGAAAGATGGAAACCTGGATGGCCATTATTAAGGTCAGGAGTTTTGGGGCCGGAGGCTCAATCGCTGCCCAGGTCCAGGCGGTCTATCCGGCTTAAGGACATATTCCAGTAACCCAGATCGCTTTCCCCCTCCACTACGGTGTTCACGAAGATCTCGGCCTGCATCCGCTCTCCGGAACTCAGGGTGATCTCCGCCTGCCGGTATCCTTCCTTGACGGGGCCGCTAAACTGCACTCTCTGGAGCAGGTTCAGGGCCATCCATTGCTTGGTGGCGTCGTAGCGCAGGGTGATTTCCTGGCGGGTGCCGGGAATCCGGAAGCGGTGAATCATGAAGGCCACTCCGTCCTGGGTGATCACCCTGGTGGGGTAAACGGGCGCCGGGGGCGGGGGCGGAGCCTTGTAACGGCAGGCCGGAGCCAGCCAGAGGGTCAGGACCAGGCAGCAAAGAAATACTTTCTTCCAGTAGAGATTACCGGCGGACTTCGCCGTTCCCAAGGAAAAACGGCTCTTGTCGTTGTTCATACCACCCCCGCGGCCAGAAAAGGAAACAGCATCAAGATTTAAAGATATTCATACCACAAAGAGGAATCCAGGGGGATTAAAATCCGCGGCCCGGATTTTTGCGGGGTCCTGTCCTTTTTGAGAGGAAGGGGGGGATAAATGGCAATTATACAATAATGTCTTGTTTAGAAATCGTTGCTGACATTTATGTATTACCTGAAAACTCCCCTGTATGGTTATCTTATTGATATTATTGCAATTATTCTTGGCACCATCTTTGCTTAGGGTTTGTTCAGAAATCATTTATCCTCATAGGGAGGGAAGTAAACAATGAATGCGGCTGATACGGCCTTTGTCTTGATTTCCGCCGCCCTGGTGATGCTCATGACCCCGGGGCTGGCCCTGTTTTATGGCGGCATGGTGCGCAGCAAAAACGTCCTGGGCACCATTTTGCAGAACTTTATCATGTTAGGCCTCGTGGGTGTCCTGTGGGCCATTTATGGTTATAGCATGGCCTTCGGTCCCGATGTGGCCGGCGTCATCGGCAACCTGGATTGGCTGGGTCTGGCCGGTGTGGGCGGCGAGCCTTTCAAGGCCTATTCGGAGACCATCCCCCATCAGACCTTCATGATCTACCAGGCCATGTTCGCCATCATCACCCCGGCCCTGATCACCGGCGCCTGGGCGGAGCGCATGAAATTCAGCACTTTTTTGGTGTTTATGGCACTATGGTCCACCATCGTTTACAACCCTGTGGCCCATTGGGTCTGGGGCGACGGCGGCTGGTTGAAAACCCTGGGGGCCCTGGATTTCGCGGGCGGCACCGTGGTGCACATTAACGCCGGCATCGCCGCCCTGGCCGCGGTCCTGGTCATGGGACCCCGGAAGGGTTACGCTGGCTATGGCAACGGCGTCGAGGCCTTCATTCCCCACAATCTGCCCATGACCGTCCTGGGCGCGGGTCTGCTGTGGTTCGGCTGGTTCGGTTTCAATGCCGGCAGCGCCCTGGCCGCGGGGACTCTGGCCTCGTCCGCCTTCACCGCCACGCATTTGGGGGCCTGCGCCGCCACTCTGTCGTGGGTGGGCGCTGAATGGGTGCATCGCGGCAAACCCACCACCCTGGGCGCGGCCTCCGGCGCGGTGGCCGGGTTGGTGGCCATCACCCCGGCTGCGGGTTACGTGGGTCCCATGTCCGCCATCATCATCGGTTTAGTCGCCGGTGTCGTCTGCTACCTGGCGGTTCTGGTCAAGCCCAAGCTGGGCTATGACGACTCCCTGGACGTGGTGGGCGTGCACTGCGTGGGCGGTATTGTGGGCGCCTTGCTCACCGGCCTCTTTGCCACCAAGCTGGTGAACGCCGCGGGCGGCGACGGGTTGTTCTTCGGCAATCCCGGCCAGTTGGGGATTCAGGCCATCGCCGTGGGCGTAACCCTGATCTACTCCTTTGTCGTCAGTTATATTCTCTTTAAGATTCTGGACGCCACCATGGGTCTGAGAGTAACCGCCGAAGAAGAAGTGGCTGGTCTGGATATCAGCGAACATCAAGAAACCGGCTACAGCATCTAAAAATTTAGGAGGAAAGACATGAAAAAAGTAGAGGCGATTATCCAGCCCTTTAAGTTGGAGCCGGTGAAAGAGGCCCTTCACGCCCTCAGCGTCCAGGGGATGACGGTCACCGAAGTTAAGGGGTTCGGCGTGCAAAAAGGTATCCGGGAAGTCTACCGGGGCATGGAATATCAGGTGGATTTTCTGCCCAAGGTGAAGATCGAAGTGGTGGCTCCGGATGAAAAAGTGAAGGCCATCGTGGACGCCATCGTGGCCAAGGCCCGCACCGGCAGGATCGGCGACGGCAAGATCTTCGTCTATCCGGTGGCGGAGGTCATCCGCATCCGCACCGGGGAGACCGGGGAAACCGCAGTTTAACCAGGGAGGCGGAGGAGGTTCCTCCTCCGCCTTGGTTTGTTAAATAAGCATTGATCTTTCTTTAAGTATGTTTAAAGCTTGTTAAGCCAGATCATAAGGAAAACAATAGGAAGAGGGGGAATCCGTTATGCTAATGCCACAACCTAAAATTAAGGGGAGCAGCCTGAGAACGATTCTGGCTGTTCTTCTGCTTGGAGGCTTTTTGACCGGACTGATGCCCGCGGCGCCGGCGCTGGCCCAAGGCGCTTCACCGGCTTTGATGGACAAACCGCCGGCGATGGCGGAGGAAAAAAAGGAAGAGGCTCCCGGCGCTCCCACCACCTGCGGACCCATGATCAGTGACACCTGCCTGCCCATCACCACCGGCAAATTCGCCATGCAGGTCTGGTGGGCCCTGTCCCTTTACCCGAATACCTTCACCAATAACTGGCGCCAGGTCAGCGCGGGGGGCAACTTCCATACCTTTGTCATGCCGGTGAAATTTATCTACGGCCCCACTAAAGATCTGGAGACCTATGTTATTGTGCCCTTCATCCATAACTGGGTCAATGATATCAACCGGGGACTGCGCGGCCCCAACGACGAAAGGTCGGCCAATTTCAGCTCCATCGGCGATATCACCGCGGTGGCCAAATACAACTTCCTGCCGGAAGGCACTTATACCCCGGCCCTGACCGCGGTGGGGGGCGTGGGTTTCCCCACCGGCCACGCCTCCAATCTCAACCCGGGGCGCCTGGGCGTGGATGCCATCGGCACCGGCTCTTTCAACTTCATCACCGGTCTTAACCTGTTCAAATACATCAATCCGGTGTTAGTGCACGGCCAGCTCTGGTTCAACTCACCCATCAACCTCTATAAAATCCATGGTGAGGAAGGCCCCATCAACGTGCGTTCCCGGGAATACCTGAACGCCAACCTGGCTTTGGAATACCCCGTAGCCAAACAGTGGGTCTTATTGTTCGAGGTTTACAGCACCTGGACCTGGCAAAACCTGAACACCGTCCAGGGCTTCCAGACTCCGTCCACGGTGATCGGCATCCTGCCGGGGATCGAGTTCCTGGCCACGGAAAAATTGGCTTTGGCCGCGGGCGCCTCCATCGACCTCTGGGGTAAAAACGGACCGCAAAAATTTACTCCCATGGTCACCGCGTTCTATACCTTCTGAGCCGGACCCCGGAAAATCCCGGGAATCCGTTACCTTCCGCAGTTTGAGGGGCGGCCGCCAAGGGGCCGCCCCTTTTCTCACTCCTCAAGGGACATTCGCCTTGACGCTCCTCCTCCGGACCATTATACTAGGTCTGATTTGTCAATAAATCCTCCTGCCGCCCCGGCCCCGGGAGATAACCGGCAATGGCTCCAGCTTTCGCAAACGTGGGAGAAGAGGTGACCCTGGAACTCCCGGGACTTCGGCAATTGCTGGAGGTTCTCGCCAGGGGGGGCTATTCCGTCATGGGCCCTACCCTGCGCCACGGCTCCCTGGTCTATGACCGCCTGCCCTCCATCGACGCCCTGCCCCGGGGGTGGCGGGACGAGCAGCAGGGGGGCTTTTTCCGGCTGCGGCCTTTGCCGGAGCCGCGGTTCTTCGGCTATGGAGTAGGGCAGCAATCCTGGAAGCAGTTCCTTTATCCTCCTCGGCGGCGTTTGTGGCAGGCCCGGAAGGAAGAAAACGGCCTCCAGATCCTTCCCGCCCCTGAGGACGCGCCAAAATTCGCGTTTATCGGCGTCCACGCCTGCGACCTCCAGGCCATCGCGGTGCAGGACCAGGTTTTTATGGAGGGGCCATATATTGACCCTCATTACCGGGCCCGGCGGCAGCAGGCTTTTATCCTGGCGGTGAACTGCGCGCAGGCCTGCGGCACCGGTTTCTGCGCCTCCATGGGCACGGGGCCCAAGGCTGCGTCCGGCTTCGATCTGGCCCTGACGGAACTCATGGAAGGGGGGCAACATTATTTTGTGGTGGCCGTGGGCACGGATCAGGGGCGGGAAGTAATCAGCCAAATTCCCCATCGCCAAGCCCAAGCCACGGAACGAGAGGCCGCGGCCCGAACCCTAGCCCGAGCTGCCGGGGAGATGGGGCGAACCCTGGATACCAGGGACATCAAAGCCTTACTTTATCGTAACTATGAACATCCCCAATGGGACCGGGTGGCGGCGCGCTGCCTCACTTGCGGCAACTGCACCCTGGTCTGTCCCACCTGCTTTTGCCATACCGTGGAGGATTCCTCCGACCTGGCGGGGGAGCAGGCGGAGCGCTGGCGGCGCTGGGACGTCTGCTACACCGTGGATTACAGCTACCTGCACGGTGGCAGCGTCCGGCCCACGCCCAGGTCCCGCTACCGCCAATGGCTGACCCACAAACTGGCCACCTGGATCGACCAATTCGGGGTTTCGGGTTGCGTGGGCTGCGGCCGCTGCATCACCTGGTGTCCGGTGGCCATCGACATTACCGAGGAAGTCCGGGCCATCCGGGACAGCGAGAGGGCAGGGGCCAGGGATTAGGTGTTAGGAGTTAGTAAAGATTATGGATAAATCAATCTGATTATTGATCCCCTATTATGCCAGTTCACTTTCAAATAGGCAATGTAACTCACTGAGAATACTGGTTCTTTTCACGGAAAGCGAAAAACGGAAAACGTAAAACGGGAGTAATGGCATGGAGACCCTGGAGCCGATCTTGGCGGCCCACCCTTTTTTGCAGGGCCTGGACTCCCGGCACCTGAAAATCATCGCCGAGTGCGCGGCCAAAGTTAACTTCAACGCCGGGGAGTTTCTCTTGAGAGAGCATAAGGAGGCCGGCCGGTTCTATCTCATTAATGCCGGCCAGGTGGCGGTGGAGATTTTTCGCTCCCGGGGCGGACCCACTACCATCCAGACCCTGGGGGAAGGGGAAGCCCTGGGTTGGCTCTGGTTCGAAAAGCCTTACCATTGGCACTTCGACGCCAGGGCCGTGCACCTCACCCGGGCCCTGGCCCTGGACGTCAAAGCCTTGATGCAACGATGCGAACAGGACCACGAACTGGGCTACGCGCTCATGAAAAGATACGCGCACCTGCTGGCGGTGCAATTTCGGGTGATTATCATGCAGTTGGTGGATTTTTATGGGAAATAAGCTGTCAGCGGTCAGCTTTCAGCAATTTTAGCTATCAGCGGTCAGCTTTCAGCTTTCAGCTAAAAAGCAAAAGACCGAGACAAGCTGGATTTAGAGCAATAATAATTCACTCCGGAAATTTTTTCTAAGCTGACAGCTGAAAGCTAATTAACAAATATGCTTAATCCACTTTCCGACCCCATGCTGCCCACCCCCTTCCGGGTCCTGAAGGTGAACCGGGAGACCGGGGACACCTATACCCTGACCCTGGGGCCGCCCCAGGGAACGCCGGGATTCGCCTTCGCCCCGGGGCAGTTCAACATGCTCTACGTCTTCGGGGTGGGGGAAGTGCCCATCTCCATCAGCGGCGACCCGGATAAACCCGAGACCCTGGTGCACACGGTCCGGGCCGTGGGCGCGGTGAGCCGGGCCATTTGCGCCTTGAAAAAAGAGGAGACCCTGGGGGTGCGGGGGCCGTTCGGCGTCCCCTGGCCGGTGGAGACCGCCCCGGGTTGGGACGTCTTGGTGATCGCCGGGGGCCTGGGCCTCGCCCCGGTGCGGCCCGCGGTCTACCATCTCCTGGCCCGCCGCCCCCAGTACGGCAACCTGGAGTTGATCTACGGGGCCCGGACCCCGGAGGACCTGGTATTCCGCCGGGAACTGATGCACTGGCGGGGCCGTTTCGATTTCCGGGTGCACGTCACCGTGGACACGGCCAAGGGCGACTGGCGGGGCAACGTGGGGGTGGTGCCCAACCTCATCTCCCGGGCCCGGTTCGATCCCGAACATACTAGGGTCTTGATCTGCGGCCCAGGGGTGATGATGCGCTTCACCGTCCAGGAATTGCTCAACCGGGGCGTAAGGATGGAAAATATCTACGTTTCCATGGAACGGAACATGAAGTGCGGCCTGGGCTTATGCGGCCACTGCCAGTTGGGGCCTTTTTTCGTCTGCAAAGACGGGCCGGTCTTTTCCTATGACCGGGTCCGGGATTGGTTTTTAATGCGTGAAGTGTAATAGTTTTCACGCAAAGGCGCAAAGGCGCAAAGACGCAAAGAAAGACGCCAAGACATAATCTCTTTATCTTGCGCCTTCCTTTGCGCCTTGGCGTCTTTGCGTGAGAGATATTTTATTTAAGAATTGAAGGAACCCGGCACATCATGCCCCGGAAACGACGCCCCAAACTGGCGGTATGGAAATTCGCCTCCTGTGACGGCTGCCAGTTGTCTTTGCTGGATTGCGAAGACGAACTGCTGGCCATCGCCGGGGCGCTCAAAATCTCCTATTTCGTGGAAGCCTCCCGGGCGGTGGTCAAAGGCCCCTACGACCTCTCCCTGGTGGAAGGCTCCATCGCCGCGCCCCACGACCTGGAGCGTATTCAGGAAGTGCGGCGGATTTCCCGATTCCTCATCACCATCGGCGCCTGCGCCACCGCCGGGGGCATCCAGGCTCTGCGCAATTTTACGGATGTGAAAGATTATATACCCCTGGTCTATGCCCGGCCTCAAGCCATCGAGGCCCTGGAGACCTCCACCCCCATCTCCAATCATGTGCCGGTGGATTTCGAGCTTCAGGGCTGCCCCATCAACAAGCGGCAGCTGGTGGAGGTGGTGAGCGCCTATCTCCAGGGGCGCAAGCCCGTGGTCCCGCCCCACAGCGTCTGTCTGGAGTGCAAGCTCCGGGGCAATATCTGCCTGCAGGTGGCCCAAGGCACTCCCTGCCTGGGGCCGGTGACCCACGCGGGCTGCGGCGCTCTCTGCCCCGCCTTCCAGCGGGGCTGCTACGGCTGCTACGGCCCCAAGGAGACGCCCAACACCCAGTCCTTGAGCGCCTGGTTCCATAACCGCCTGGGGGTCTCCGAGCCGGAGCTGCTCCGGGTCTTCCGCACCTTCAACGCCTGGGCGGAGGCCTTCCGGGTTGAGAGCAAGAGCCATGAGCATTAAGACCAGAACCATCAAGGTGGACTACCTGGCCCGGGTGGAAGGGGAAGGCGCGCTGCACATCCGGATCAAGGGGGGTCATGTGGCCGGGGTCCAGCTCCAGATCTGGGAGCCGCCCCGGTTTTTCGAGGCCTTCTTAAGGGGCCGCCATTTCACCGAGGCTCCGGACATCACCTCCCGCATCTGCGGCATCTGCCCGGTGGCCTACCAGATGAGCGCGGTCCACGCCATGGAGGACGCCCTGGAGGTCAAGGTGGAAGGGCCGCTCAGGGCGCTGCGCCGGCTCCTCTATTGCGGGGAATGGATCGAGTCCCATGCGCTCCACGTCTTCATGCTCCACGCCCCCGATTTCCTGGGCTATGACGACTCCCTGCAGATGGCCCAAGACCATCCCGATTTGGTGAAGATGGGCCTGCAGTTGAAAAAGGTGGGCAACGACCTGGTCACCCTGGTGGGGGGCCGGGAAATCCACCCCATCAACGTGCGGGTGGGGGGTTTTTATCGAGTATTTGCCAAAGAAGAGTTTGAGCCTCTGGCGGAGCGTCTCAAATGGGCTCGGGACGCGGCTTTGAAGACCGTGGACTGGGTGGCGGGGTTTAATTTTCCCGAATACGAAACGGACTATGAATATGTGGCCCTGAGCCAACCCGAGGAATATCCCCTGAATGCGGGTCGCCTGGTGTCCAGCCGGGGCCTGGATATTGCGGTTCGGGACTATGAGAAGCATTTCCAGGAAGAGCACGTCCTCCATTCCCATGCCCTGCAATCGGCGTTAATCGCCGGCGGGCCTTATCACGTCGGCCCCCTGGCCCGCTACAACCTCAATTTTGACTGCCTGTCGCCCCTGGCCCGGGAAGCCGGGCAAAAAGCCCTGGGCCGGGAGTGCTTTAACCCCTTCCAGAGCATCGTGGTCCGGGCCGTGGAAACGGTCTATGCCGTGGACGAGGCCCTGCGCCTGATTGAGACGTACGAAATGCCGGACGCGGCCGCGATGGCTGTGGAACCCCGGGCCGGGGAGGGCTGCGCCTGCACCGAGGCCCCCCGGGGCATCCTCTATCACCGCTACCGCCTGGACGCGGCAGGACTGATTCAGGAAGCGAAGATCGTGCCTCCCACCTCCCAGAACCAGAAGTCCATGGAGGAAGACCTCCGGCAATTCGTGGCCGCCAACCTGGACCTCCCCGAAGAGCAGCTCACCTGGCAATGCGAACAGATGATCCGCAATTATGATCCCTGCATTTCTTGCGCTACGCATTTCTTGAGGTTGAAGTGGGAAAGGGAGTAGGTAGATAGCTTTCAGCCTTCAGCTTTCAGCTATCAGCTTAAAAAACTAGAACAAGTGGGGATTAATACGGGGAGTTCGGCTCATTCTCTATGCTCTTTGCCGGTATTTTTTTAAAAAAGCTGAAAGCTGAAAGCTGAAAGCTCTTTTCAGCTGAAAGCTGAAAGCTAATTCATAATGAGCCCCAACGACATCTTAATCATCGGCATCGGCAACCTCTTCCGGGGCGATGACGCCGCGGGCCTGGCCGCGGCCGGGCTGTTCCGGGAGATGCAGGTTCCGGGGATTAAGGTCCTGGAACTTGAAGGGGACCTGACCGGCTTGCTGGAGGACTGGCAGGGGGCCAAAAAGGTGGCGGTCATCGACGCGGTGGCTTCCGGCTCTCCCCCCGGCGCCATCTTCCGGTTTGCCGCCCATGAGGAGCCCCTGCCCCGGCAGATGTTTGCCGCTGCTTCCAGCCACGCCTTCGGGGTGGCCCAGCAGATCGAAGTCGCCCGATCGCTGGGACAACTCCCGCCTTGCCTCCTGGTGTACGGTATCGAGGGAAAAGATTTCACGCCGGGGGCCGGCCTCTCTCCGGAAGTCAGAGAAGCCCTGCCCCGGCTGGTGGCGCAGGTGCGGCAGGAGTTGGGACTTACCAACCTGAAAAAAAGACAACCTCACGCCAAGACGCTAAGACGCAAAGAAAGACGCAAACTATAAATTAAATTGAATTAAATACTAACGTCTCGCTTTGCGTCTTGGCGTGAGGCCCATCTTTTCGGACAGAAAGGTGTTTAAAAAATGGGCGATCTCCCCGGTTCCCAGCTGCACGGCATCTTTGCCCCCCAATCGGTGGCGGTGGTCGGAGCCTCCATCCGCCCGGAGAGCGTCGGCCGGGCGGTCTTCAGCAACGTGCTGCGCTACGGCTATTCCGGGGTGGTTTATCCGGTAAATGCCAAGGCCCGGTCCATCATGGGGGTGAGGGCCTACCCGTCGGTCCTGGAGATTCCGGACCCCGTGGACCTGGCGGTGATTATCGTGCCCAGCCTTGCGGTGGCCCAGGTGCTCCAGGAGTGCGGGCAGAAAGGGATCAAGGGCGTCATCGTCATCACCGCGGGTTTCAAGGAGCTGGGGGGCGAAGGGATCAAGAAGGAGGCCGAGGTCCTGAACGCCGCCCGGCAGAGCGGCATCCCGCTCCTCGGCCCCAATTGCCTGGGGATCATCAATACCGACCCCGGGGTTTCCCTGAACGCCAGTTTCTCCCGGTTGATGCCCGCCGCCGGCAACATCGCCCTGGTCTCACAATCCGGCGCGGTGGGGGTGGCGGCTCTGGAGTACGCCCAATCGGAGAAGATCGGGCTTTCCAAGTTCGTGTCCGTGGGCAACAAGGCGGATTTGAATGAGAACGATTTTTTGGCCTACCTCCAGGAAGACCCCCGGACGGACGTCATCCTCCTGTATCTGGAGGATCTGGCCGACCCTGGGAAGTTTTTTCAATTAGCCGCAGGCGGCTCTCCCCGGAAACCCATCCTGGCCATTAAGTCGGGCCGCACCGCCGCCGGGGCCAGGGCCGCGTCCTCCCATACCGGAGCCCTGGCGGGGTCGGACGCGGCTTATGACGCCCTATTCGCCCAATGCGGCGTCATCCGGGTGGAATCCCTGGAAGAGCTGTTTGATTACGCCCTGGCTTTTGCCACCCAACCGTTGCCTCAGGGGAACCGCACCGCCATCGTCACCAATGCCGGGGGCCTGGGGATCATGGCCACGGACGCGGCGGAGCGCTACGGTCTGGCCATGGCCGTTTTTGGGGAGGAGACCGAGGCGCGGTTCCGGGAGGTCCTGCCGCCCGCGGCCAATATCCACAACCCGGTGGATGTCCTGGGGGACGCGGGCGAGGAGCGCTACGCCGCGGCCCTGGACGGCGTGTTGGCCGATCAAGGAGTGGACGGGGCCATTGTGATTTCCACCCCCCAGTTGATGACCAATCTGGCGGCCATTGCCGCGGCCGTCAGCCGGGTGGCCGCGGGGCATCAAAAACCCACCCTGGTCTGCCAGATGGCCCTGGGGGAGATTGAAGAGACCCTGATTATTCTCTCCCAGGGGAAACTCCCCCATTACCACTTTCCGGAGGAGGCGGTCCGGGCCTTGGCGGCCATGGCCCGATACGCCCGGAATCTCTCCCGGCCTCTCTACCGGGTCAAGGCCTTCGCCGACGTGGACCGGGACGCGGTGCAAAAGGTGTTGGACGGCGCGAGAAGGGAGGTGCGCAACTTTGTCCTGGAGCCGGAAGCCCATCAAATCTTCCGGGCCTACGGCTTTCCGGTTTTGACTCATAGATGGGCGCATACTGCCCCGGACGCGGCCCAGGCCGCCCAGGAGATGGGTTTTCCCGTGGCCCTGAAGATCGTCTCCCCGGACATCATCCATAAATTCGAAGTGGGCGGGGTGAAGACCCACCTCCATACGGCCGACGAGGTGCGCCGGGCCTATGACCGGGTCCTGGCCGACGCCCGGAAATTTAGGCCCCAGGCCGCGCTCGCCGGAGTTTTGGTGCAGAAAATGGCGGCCCCGGGCACGGAAATGATCCTGGGCATGACCCGGGACCCACTGTTCGGGCCTCTCTTGATGATCGGCCTGGGAGGCACCCTGGTGGAAATATTCAAAGACGTGATGTTTTCCGTGGCCCCCATCTCCGAAGAATGGGCCAGAACCATGATCCAGGACCTCAAGGCCTTTCCGCTCTTGAGCGGCTACCGGGGCGAGCCTTCCCGGGACCTGGATATCATTGCCGAATGCCTGGAACGCCTGTCGCAGTTGGCCCTGGATTTCCCGGAAATCCGGGAACTGGATATCAACCCCCTCATTGTTTTTCCCCAAGGCCAGGGTGCGGCGGTGGTGGACGCACGGATATTTATTGGCTGATAAAAAAAGCTGTCAGCTTTCAGCTTTTAAAAGAAGCTATCAGCGGTCAGCTTTCAGCTTTCAGCTTTTAAAAAAAATGATCAACCCCCTGCACTTGGCTGCATCAGAACTTATCTTACCAATCAGACCTATTTTTTTTGCTGATAGCTGATAGCCGATAGCTGACAGCTAATAGAGGGGGTTGATTATGGACGACAAAGAAAGATTTGATATCCACCCTTTGCCCCGCATTAACGATCCCGCCCCGGCCTTTGAAGCGGACACCACCTGGGGCCGCCTGGCCCTGGAGGATTTTCGGGACCGCTGGCTGATCCTGTTTTCCCACCCCGCGGACTTTACTCCGGTCTGCACCACGGAATTTTTGGCCTTCCAGGAAATCCACCAGACCCTTAAGGACTCAGGCGTGGACCTTTTGGGCCTCAGCGTGGACAGCGTCACCGCGCACATCGCCTGGCTGCGCAACATCGAGGAGAAATTCGGGGTCAAGATTCCCTTCCCGGTCATCGCCGATTCGGACCGGAAAGTGGCGGGCCTTTACGGCATGATCATGCCCGGGGAGAGCAAGACCGAGACCTCCCGGTGCGTTTTCGTCATCGACCCCAAGGGCGTGCTCCGGGCCATGATCTATTATCCCCTGACCACCGGCCGCAACATGCAGGAGATTCTGCGCCTGGTCAAGGCCCTCCAGACCACGGATAAAAACGGGGTGGCCACCCCGGCCAACTGGCAGCCCGGGGACCAGGTGATCATGCCGCCGCCGAAGACCATGGAAGCCGTGGAACAGCGCCTGGGCCAGGGCCTGGACTGCAAGGACTGGTATTTTTGCAAGAAAAAGCTTTAATATCAGTCAGCTTGCAAATGGAACGGCCTTAACGGAAAACGGTAAACGGCAAACGGAAAACGGTCACCTCATGGCCTGCATCCAGCCCGACGGCACCCTGTCCCGCTCCGGCGAGTTGATCCTCCTGGCCGTGCACTCCCCGGCCACCCCGGAGGAGGTGGTCAGGGAAACCGGTTTGGACCTCTTCGTGGTGCGCGCGGCCGTGCGGGAATTTATCCAGGCCGGATACGTGGAAAAAGTGGAAGACCGCTACCTCCTCACTTCCAAGGGTGAGGCGGCCTGCGAAGGCGCTTAGCTTTTAACCAAGAACCAAAAACCAAGAACCAAAAACCAAAAACGGTATTCTATGATCCAACTGCGAAAGCTCTTCACCCCCGTGGCATCCATGGACGCGGAGGAGGCCCGGAAATACCTGGCCTCCCACGCGGAAGACTCCTTCACCCTCCTGGACGTGCGCCAGCCCTGGGAGTACGAGGAGGAGCGTATTCCCGGCGCCATCCTCATGCCGCTCCCCAACCTCAACGACCAATACCGGAACCTGGACCCGGACAAGCCCACCCTGGTCCACTGCGCCATCGGCGGCCGCAGCCGGGTGGCGGCTCAGTTTCTCTCCGGGCTGGGCTTTAAAGAGGTCTATAACCTCGCCGGCGGCATCAAGGCCTATCAGGGCCAAAAGGCCAGCGGCCCCCGGGAGCTCAACCTGGACCTGATCCGGGGCGATGAATCGCCCCGGGAAGTGGCGGTTTTGGCCTATGCCATGGAAAAGGGCCTGCAAACTTTTCATGAGGCCGTGGCCGCGCAAGCCGCGGACGCCGATCTGGCCGCGCTCTGCCGCCAATTGGCCCACATCGAGGAACTGCACGAAGAGAAGCTGGCCGCGCTCTACCGGCAACTGGAGCCTGCGGGCAAGGATTTGCCCGCGTTAATGGCGGAGCGGGAGCCGGAGCTGATGGAGGGGGGTTTCAAACCCCGGGAATTTATACAGCAAAACACATCCCAGATGCAGACCTTATCCGGAATGCTGGAATTGGCCCTGATGCTGGAGACCCAGGCCCTGGACCTGTACCTCCGCTTCGCCCAGAAACTCACCCACGCCGGGGCCAAGGAAGTCCTTTACACCCTGGCCCAGGAGGAGAAGGGGCATTTGGCGATGTTGGCAAAGCTATGGGAGGAGAAGGCGGGGCAGGGACAGTAGCCAGTAGCCAGTGATCAGTAGCCAGTGGTCAGTGGCCAGTGGTCAGTGGCCAGTGGTCAGTGGCCAGTGAGTAATAAGTAGGGCGGGAAACCGCCGCGCCTCCCGCCATTAGATCTGTGAAAGTTTTTTGTCATTCTGAGCGGAGCGAAGAATCTCATTTTTCAATGCCCATCGACCCCAAGTGGTGGAATCATCGGCATAATCAGGATAACCTTGCCGCCATAAACCAGATTCTTCGGTCGCTCCGCTCCCTCAGAATGGAGGGGCTTTCGCAGAGGTCTCTGATTAGTACAACATCCCGCAGGAGGGTCAGATGAAAAAGATTTTGGGATTGGCGGCCATACTTCTGGCAGGTTTGTTGGCAATCCCCGGCAATCTCTGGGAGGCAAGCCAAGTCCTGGCCCAAAGCCAAGCACCGGCGCTTACGGATAAGCAGTATCAAGAGCTACAGCGGAAGCGCCAAGAAGAATGGGAATACCTCGATCAGAAGGAGAAAAAACAGCATCCCGGTGTGCGCCGTCCTGAAGCCGTCAAGCGCCAGGAGGACGCCCTCAAGCGCCAGAAAGAGGCGGAACGGCGCATGCGGGAACTAGAAGAGGAAGAAAAATAGGGGGAACTCTTTTTTATTTGGGTCTGCGCCTTTCTTGGCGCCTTGGCGTCTTTGAGTGGGGTTATTTTTCGGAAATAGCCTTTTGTAGTGCGTAAGACGCACCCTACCGACCCTTCAACCCTATCTCAACTCCGAGATCCGCGCCACCAGCTCCGTGGCCTGCAAGTCCTCGATATCGATGTATCGCCCGCCTAAAATCTTGCTCAGTTCCGGCAGGCAGCCGAAGTCGATCATGGGGGTGTGGACTTCGGTGTCCAGGACCAGGGTGTTGATGTTCAGGGAGCGGAGTTGGGCCGCCAGCTTCTTGGTCTCCTCCATGGCCGGCGCGCCGGTGAGGGAGATGTTGGCCTTGCCGTCGGTGATCAGGACCAGGAGGAAGGCGTCCTTGGGGTGCTTCAGTTTTTCCTGGTTAATCGTCTCAAAGGCCAGGTGCAGGGCATGGGGCAGCGGCGTCTTGCCGCCGGTGGGCAGGTGCTCCAGGTGTCGGCGCGCGGTCTCCACGCTGTTGGTGAAAGGCAGAGCCACCTCCGCGCTCCGGCCCCGGAAGGTAATGAGTCCCACCCGCTCCCGCTTCTGGTAGGCGTCCAGCAGCAGCGAGAGGATCGCGGCCTTGGTTTCGGCCATGCGTTCCCTCGCGCCCATGGAGCCGCTGGCGTCCACCACGAAGAGGATATGGTGGCCGATGCGTTTTTCCCGGACCTTGTGGCGCACGTCCGGAGGGGCCACGGCCAGGGCCAGGTTGCCCTTGTCCCTAAAGGCCTGGTAAGGCGCGGCGGCCCTTAAAGTCGCGTCCAAGGCCAGGTCCGGCGCGCCCTTGGGCGAGGGGGTGGAGCGCACGTAGCGGCCGCTTTTGTCCTCGGTGGGGGCCTGGGTGCGGCGGCCCAGGGCCTTCTTGGGGGTGCGGTCCGGAGGCAGGTCCAAAGGCTTCACCGGAAAAGTGGCGGCGGGAGCGAAGACGACTTCCTTCATGCCGGGGTCCTGGCTCGAACGCCGGGCTGCGTCGTTCTGCTCGCCAGGGCCGGTGGGGGGATGGGTCCGGTGCTTCAGGCTCTCCTGGTGTTTTTTGAGGCTTTCCTCCAGCTTCTCCAGGTCCATCCGCCGGTCGCTTAAGGGTTTGCGCCGCAGCCGGTGGGGCAGCACCAGTTCCGCGGCCTCCCGGACTTCTTGAGGCCCGGCTTCCCCCCGGCCGTAATAGGCCGCCAGGGCCAGGGCCACTTTCAGCATATAGATGTCGGCCCGGTGGCCGTCCACCCCCTGGTCCAGGCAGATGCGGGAGATGAGCTGCAAAAGACCTTCTTCGGAGCGGACCTGGGGCAGGCGCTCCCGGGCGGACAGGATCGCCTGGCGCAGCTTCTCCTGCTCCGGCTGCCACTTTTGGGAAAAGGTTTCCGGGTCGCTTTCGTAGTCCAGCCAGCGCTGCACCACGGTGATGCGGTCCTGAAGGTCTTGTAATCCGGTCACTTCCACGCAGAGGCCGAAGCGGTCCAGGAGTTGGGGCCGCAGTTCCCCTTCCTCCGGGTTCATGGTGCCCACCAGGATGAAGCGGGCCGGATGCACAAAGGAGACGCCCTCCCGCTCCACCACGTTGATCCCCATGGCCGCCGCATCCAGGAGCACGTCCACCAGGTGGTCGTCCAGGAGATTGACTTCGTCGACATATAAGATGCCCCGGTTGGCCGCGGCCAGAATCCCCGGCTCGAAGTGCTTCTCCCCGCTTTTGATGGCCTTTTCCAGGTCGATGGTGCCCAGGAGCCGGTCCTCGGTGGTGCCCAACGGCAGGTCCACCACGGCCATGGGCCGCTCCCGGATCATGAGTTTTTGGCTCGCGGCCGCCCGGCCCCGGCAGGTGTCGCACATGGTCTCTAGGGCTTCCGGGTCGCAGTTGAAATAGCAATCCGCCACCATGCGGATGGGGGGCAAGAGCGCGGCCAGCCCCCGGGCCGCGGTGGATTTGGCCGTGCCCTTTTCCCCCCGGATCAGCACCCCGCCGCTTAAGGGGTTAATGGCGTTTAAGATCAAGGCTTTTTTCAGGCGTTCCTGGTCCACCAGGGCGGCGAAGGGGAATACGGGGCGCTTATAGGTCATGCAGGACTCCGTATCTATTTATGGGTAAATCAGTACTTATGGGTCACTCCGCACAAGACGGACTCGGCAGCCAACGCTTCTTGTGGCCTATTAACCAGCGCTTTAGCGTCCAAGCCATAGAATGGGCTTCCGTGGCGGACAGATTCCTAATCGGCGGCCAATTGATAGAACCAATGATAGGAAAAAGCGGAAAGATAACCCCTTCGCCGGATGGCTCAAAGGTTAGATTAAGGTCCAAATCCTTTACCGTTGAGTGAAGAACGAGAACAAACAAATCACCGATACCGAAGGTGACACTATGTGTGTTTTTAAATTGGTGATTAGGCTTAAAAACTGGAGTTAAACTTACAGTTGCGGTGTGGCGGACATATGCTGTTTGCCAACCTCCTACTCCGCATTTTGCAATCCATATGTTAAAATTCGGAGGGATCTCTTGTGTAGACTTGAATTTTTCACGAGCTTCTACCGGCGTGACTGCATCTTTCGGATTATTGTGTTCCCCAACCATAATTTTGAGCGCAATCCATTTAGCAAGAATTTCCATTGAGTTGTCCGTTAAGGTATGCGGCTGAGTAATGATAAGGGGAGTAAGGATTGGCTGAACGTCAGTTTCGAGGATGCTCATCCAGCCATTATTACAAGCCCCACAGACAACTCGAATTTTCTTTGTCCATAAGTTGCCCGGCTTTGATCTAACTTCTGGTGGTCCGTTTAGTTTAGTTACTTCCGTAAACGTAAAAAGCTGCTCGACATGCTGGTTTATAGGGTAATGCGGTAAAAGTGCTGACGCCCACTCCGGCCAGAAATGCTCCTTACTAAGATTTCCTCCTCCGCAGAAGATGCACTTGCCGGGCGGCTTTAGGTTTTTTCGGCGCGGTTTTTTTGTCATCTACTTAGGGAGGAATTTATCATAATAGCCTCAAAATCCCTTTAAATTCCCCTTTAGAATAGCGGGATTTAAAGACCCATAGAAGTTAGGACCTCATAATGTTTTGGCATCATGTATTTATGAGGGGCAACAATAGGTTCATATCATCTTTTCCGCTTTCCAGGGCTCCTTGACCGGGTCAGGGCCGGGACGTGGCGCTCCGGGCGGGAAAGGACGGGTTTCCCTCCGACCGCGGCCAGGGCCCGGACCATGCCCCGATAGACCCACAGATGGAGCGGAAACAGGCTGTACCAATAGAGTATACCACTAAGCCCCCTGGGGAAAAACCTGGAAAACAATTGCACTTCAGTTTGCCCCTCCTTTAAGGGGGTGAGGCGAAACTCCATATAGGCCTCTCCGGGCAGCTTCATTTCCGCCAGAAGCACCAGACGCCGGGACGGTTTCACCGCCAGCACCCCCCAGAAATCCAGGTAGTCGCCGATCTTAAGCTGCGTGGGATGGCTCCGGCCCCGGCTCAGTCCCACGCCGCCCAGGAGTTGGTCCAGCCAGCCCCGGAGCCGCCAGAGCCAATTACCGAAATACCATCCGGTCTCGCCGCCGATGCGGCTGATGGGTTCCCATATTTCCTCCGGCGCGGCTTTGAGGCGGACCCGGTAACCAAAGCTAAGAACGGTGCCCCCGGCATAGCGGGCGTCATCGCAGTGGGTATATTCAGGGGGGGTAAGAGGCCCCTGATCCTGCCAGCAGGTTTCCATGGCTTGCTGGCGAAATCTGACCAGGGCCATTCTGATGGACCGGCGGCAGTCCAGAAGCTTCTGGGGGATCAGGTCGCGGATGCGGTTTTCCAGGCAGATTACCGGATCGCCCAGGCCAGCCGCCAGGGGCCGCGCCAAGGAAGCGGGCACCGGGGTGATGAGGTTAATCAGATAGGAACTCAGGCGGGGGGAGAGAAAAGGGACAGGGAGGACGAGGCGTTTGGGAAGACGGGCTTCCGCGGCGTAGATGTCGAATAGTTGCCGGTAAGTCAAAACTTCGGGGCCGCCGATGTCGAAGGTCTCCCCTCGGGTCTGCGACTGTTTCAAGCAGCCCACCAGGTAATTCAGAACATTGCGGATGGCGATGGGCTGGACCGGGGTATGGACGCAGCGGGGCACCACCATCAACGGCAGCCGGTCCACCAGGTAACGCAGGATCTCAAAGGCCGCGCCTCCGGAACCCAGGATCATGGCGGCGCGCAAGCAAGTGACGGGAACCGGTCCGGACCGGAGGATATTGGCCACCTCCTGGCGGGAGCGCAGATGCTCGCTTAGATGGGGATCAGCCGGATTCCCCAGGCCTCCCAAATAGATGATCTGCTCCAAGCCGGCCTGGGCCGCGGCCCTGGCCATATTGGCCGCGCCCCGGCGGTCCTTCTCCAGGAAGTCCCCGGCCGCGGTCAGGGAGTGGACCAGGTAATAGGCGGCCTGGCAGCCCCGGGCGGCCTGGAGCAAAGACTCGTAGTCCAACACGTCGCCGGTGGCCAACTCGACCCCGGGATGACCGGCCCAGGGACGGCCCTGCAACCTGAGGGGGGATCGGGACATGGCCCGCACCCGATAGCCCTCCTTCAGGAGGCGGGGCACCAGGCGGCTGCCTACGTAACCGGTGCCGCCGGTTACCAAAACGGGTTTAGTGTAGGTGAAGGCTGCTCCTTTCTCCGGCTGTTTCCGGTGTGGCCGATAACTGGACAGCCACCCGGCGTTTCGGGTTAAAAAAAACCCACTTGCCAGGTCATTACCTGGTAGTGGGTGGCCTTTAAGTGAACCATTATCTGTTGTTGAGTATTGAGGCTTACATAGGCGGACCCCCACTAGCAGGCAGGGAAGACATTTCCATATAGTCTCTCATAACGCGGCCCATTTCTTTCTCAGGAGTTTTCACAATAAATGAGTCATTCATACCGGAAACACCAAAAGAAAATTATTGTGTTAATATATATCAGCAGCGTAGGTATAAGTGCAAGGGAAAAAAGGCAAATTTTCTCTCAGGCGACAGAAGAGAGTTTTGCAAAGCCTAGGGTTAAGCATGATACCGCAACTGCAACTCCAGGGGTTGAGGATGGAGGTAGTATTGCCCTCCAAGATAGGGTGGGCCGTATTTCCGGGCATGGTGGCCGATCAGGGTTAAAGGGGCCAGCAGCGGCAGGTTCCCTTGCCGGTACGAGTCGATAATCTCCAGTAATTCCTGTTTTTCATCAGGAGACAAAACCTTTTTGAAATATCCGAGGATATGCTGCAAAACATTGGCCTGTTTCTTGTTGGTGGCTTGCAGCTTCATGGCCTCCAGGAGCAGGGCCTGATACCGGGCGGCCAGTTCCTGGGCCGGGATTTCCTTGGCCCGGGCCGCCAGGCGGCCCAGCAGTTGGTAATGCCTGGGACTGTGGGCCAGGAGCAGCAGCTTGTGCCGGGTATGGAAGTTCAGCAGACCGCCGGTGCTCCATGTTTGCGCCAGCATCTTCCGCCAGCGCCTCATAGTGAACAGCCTCTCGACGAAGTTCTCCCGGATTTGGGGATCATGGAGGCGCTCCTCATCCTCCACTGGCAGCAAGGGGAAGCGGGCCATGAAGGAACGGGCGAACAGGCCCACCCCTTGTTTCCGGGGCCTGCCTTCGGGGCCGTGGACTTTGACCCCGGCCGGGCCGCAACTGGGGGAGTTTTTTTTGAAGATAAAGCCCCAGAGGTTTTCCCCCTCCAACTCCGTCAGTCGCGCCTCAGTCCAGTTAAGCATCAGGCCCGTAAGGTCTTTCCTGGTTTTGATCGTGAACAGCCCGGGAGCGGCGGCGTCGCCCTCCAGGCGCATCGCTTCCCGGGGGACGCCCAGGCCGCATTCCACCTCCGGGCAGATGGGCAAAAGTTCCAGGTGTGGCCCCCAACTCTCGGTGATGAAGGGTTCCCATTTATGGCCGCCGTCGTAGCGGGTCTTTTTTCCCAGGAGGCAGGAGCTGACGCCGAGTTTGATTTTAGTTCCGGGTTCAGAGTTCCGGGTTCCGGGTTCCGGGTTCCGGGTTGCGGGTTTCGGGGAGCGGGTTACAAGCGAGTCCATGATAAGATCATATTGATTTTAATGAAAAACGGAAAGCCAAAAGCGGTTTCGATAAGCATCAGAGGGACCGATCCCCGACGGAAAACCGAAAACGGAAAACGGTATAAGTTGACAGCCCTTCTATTTCAAGATATGTTTAACCATCCAGGCGCCCTTCGGGGTTTAATAGGGAAGACGGAGAGCCGTCGCGGTCCCGCCGCTGTGTCCGGGGACGAAACCTGCAACGAGCCACTGCTCCGCTGAAGCGGGGTGGGAAGGCGCAGGCGGTAGAATGATCCGGGAGCCAGAAGACCTGCCTGGAGGTCCGGTGCGTTAGCGAGAGACGAGTTGCCCGGACACCGGAGACGCCCTGGACAAGCGCTTCCTTCCTTAAGGATGAATGAGCTGGGTATATCCTTAAGTCCATCGGGACTTAAGGATATTTTTTTGCCACAGGTGCATACATTGCCTCATTCCTCCCATCCCGCCAAGGCCGCAACCCCCCGGGACCTGGCCGCCGCCCGGGAGCGGCGCCAAACCGGCGCCCGGCGCTTCGCCGCCGCACTCCTGGTCTTGTGCCTGGGGCTGCTGGCCTCGGTGGTCCTGGCCACGGGCATCGGCCGCATGGAGGTGGGTTGGCCCACCGTCTTCGGGGTGATCTTGGGTAAACTGGGATGGTCCGCGGTCCCCGCGGACCGCACCACGGAGGTGGTCATCTGGGGCATCAGGCTCTCTCGGGTGGTGCTCTCCGCCCTGGTGGGGGCCTCTCTGGCTACGGCCGGGGTGGTCTTCCAGGGGCTGCTCTTAAACCCCCTGGCGGACCCCTTTACCCTGGGGGTCTCCACCGGCGCGGCCCTGGGGGTGGCGCTGCTGGTGATGCTGGGGGTGGGTGGATCGTTTCTGGGCTTGAGCCCGCTGCCCTTAGGCGCCCTGGCCGGGGCCCTGGGGGCCATGGTGGCGGTGCTGGCGCTGTCCCGGGAGTCCGGGGGCCGTATCCGCAAAGAATCTCTGATCCTGGCGGGCATCGTGGTGTCCACCTTTTTGTCCGCGCTCATCAGCCTCATTAAAAGCCTGGACGAGGAGTCGCTTTCGGCCATCGTCTTCTGGATCATGGGCAGTTTTTCCGGGAGGGGCTGGATTCACGTGGGCTTCCTGTTGCCGTACGCGGTCCTGGGCCTGATCCTGGCCTTCGCCTACCACCGGGAACTGGACATCCTGGCCTTGGGAGAAGAGCAATCCCACCACCTGGGGGTGGCGGTCTCCAAGGTGAGGCTCAATCTGCTGCTGGGCGCGTCGCTCCTCACCGCCGGGGCCGTGTCGGTCTCCGGCGTCATCGGCTTTGTGGGGCTGGTGGTGCCGCATCTGGTAAGGGTCCTGGCGGGGCCGTCCCACGGGCGGCTGCTGGTCTTGTCCGCGTTCACCGGCGCCTTGATCCTCATCTGGGCGGACGTGGTGGCCCGGGTCTTGCTGGCCAGCGGCCAGGAGCTGCCGGTGGGGGTGGTCACCGCGCTCTTGGGGGGGCCGTTTTTCTTTTACTTGCTGAAATCCCGGCGGGCCAGGGGGATGTGGTGATTCGGGCGGAGAACCTCGACCTGGGCTACGGCGAGCGCCTGGTGCTCCGGGACCTGAATTTTCAGGTGAAACCCGGTGAATTCGTGGGCATCCTGGGTCCCAACGGCAGCGGCAAATCCACCCTGCTCCATGCCCTCTCCGGGCTTCTGCTCCCGAAGCGGGGCAGGGTTATTATTCGGGACGAGCATCTGGGCCGCCTCAACAGCCGCCTCCGGGCCCGGATCATGGCGGTGGTGCCCCAAGCCAGCGAAGTGCGCTTTCCCTTCCCCTGCCTGGAGATCGTCCTCATGGGGCGCTATCCCCACCGCCAGCGGCTGGGGTCCCTGACGGATGAAGACCTGCTCTGGGCCTTAAGGTCCATGCGCCGCACCACCACCGAACACTTGCAGGAGCGGCCCGTCACCGAAGTCTCCGGCGGCGAGCGCCAGCGGGTGGTGATCGCCCGGGCCCTGGCCCAGGACCCTAAAATTTTGCTGCTGGACGAGGCCACTTCTTCTTTGGATGTCCGGAAAAAACTGGAGATCTTCGAAATCCTGAAGTTCCTTAATGAAACCCAGAACCTCACAGTGCTTTGCGCCATGCACGACCTGAACCTGGCCGCGCTCTACTGCCGGCGGCTGATGTTCATCAAGGACGGGGGCATCCTCGAGGACGGCCCCACGGAGGAAGTTTTTACCCCGGATATTCTGGGGCAAGTTTACGAAACCCCCATGGAGGTCATCCGGCACCCCGGTCATCAACGGCCTTACGCGGTGATGCTGCCTCTGACGCCGGACATGCAGGGTGAGGAGGAATTGCTGGAGGCGGCCCGGAGATGATGCGAGTTCAAAGTTCAAAGTTAGAATCCATGGGAACTTGAGGACACAACTTGGGGAAGAAGATGCTCCTGACCCCTGGCCCCTGGCCCCTGACCCCCATTGTGCTTTTAGCGCTGCTAGTGGGATTGTTTATGTCTGCCTGGCCGGCTGAAGGAGCCATACAAATCCAGGACGACCGGGGCCAGGCCATTTCCCTGGCGGCTTCGCCCCGGCGTATCGTCTCCCTCTATGGCGGTTTGACGGAAACCCTGGCTGCACTAGGGGCGGGGGACCGCATCGTGGCCCGCATCCAGGGGGACGACACCCGGAAAAATATCCCCACCGTGGGCACGCACCTCCAGCCCAACGTGGAGATGATCCTGGCGCTCAAACCCGACCTGGTGGTCCAAGGGGGGGTGCCCAAGGGCATGCCGGCCCTGAAAAGGCTGGAGGCGGAAGGGGCGCCGGTGGCCATGTTCGCGCCCCGGGATTTTCCAGGATTATTCAGCATGATCGAACGCTTAGGGACGCTCACCGGGCGGGCCGAGGCCGCGGCTGCGTTAAACCGGGGTATGGAAGCCCGGCTCCAGGAGGTGGCCCGCCGCGTGGCCGGGCTCAAGCCTCCCCGGGTCTTCTTCGAGGTGCGCTATCACAACCTCCTGGCCGCAGGGCGGGGCTCCATGGTGAACGATGTCATCAACCGGGCCGGGGGCGTAAACATCATCGACAGCAGCCAGAAGCTGGCCCCTTTCGGCCTGGAGGCCCTGATCCAGGCGCAGCCGGAGGTGTATATCATTCAACAGGGGGCCATGAACCGCAGCCCGGAGGATATTTATACCCGGCCTTACTTTCAGGAATTGCGGGCCGTCAAAGACCGCCGGGTCCTGGTGGTGGAGGAAAGCCTTTTTTCCCGCCCCGGCCCCCGGTCCGCGGAGGCGGTGGAGCAGTTAGCTCGGTTTCTCCATCCGGCCGCGTGGGAGAAGTAGGGGTCAGGGGCCAGGGGTCAGGGGCCAGTAATTAGTAATCAGTAATCAGTGATCAGTGGAGAATAACTGAACTATCTCTGCTGAAAAATTCTGGGAGGTTTTGCTTTAACCTGGAACCAAGAGCCCAGAACCAAGAACCCGGAACTTGGAACTCGGAACTTTTCATGCCATGAATAACCAAACCCGCGGCCTCGTCATCGCCGGCACCCAAAGCGGGGTGGGCAAGACCATCATCACCCTGGGGCTGATCTCTGCCCTGCGCCGCCGGGGTCTGACGGTGCAGCCATTTAAGGTGGGCCCCGATTTCATCGATCCGGGCCACCATACCAGGGCCGCGGGCAGCATTTCCCGGAACCTGGACGGCTGGATGCTGAGCCAAGATACCAATCTGGCCCTCTTCCGCCGCCATGCCGCGGCTTCCCAGGTGGCGGTGGTGGAGGGGGTCATGGGGCTCTTCGACGGCTATGACGGCCTGAGCGAAGCCGGTTCCACCGCCCAGATGGCCAAGTGGCTCGGCCTGCCGGTGCTCCTGGTGGTGGACGCCCGCTCCCTGGCCCGGAGCGCCGGAGCTTTGGTCCATGGCTTTGCTGCTTACGACCCGGACCTGGCCTTGGCAGGGGTAATCTTTAATAGAATAGGCAGTCCCACGCATTTGCATTATCTTTGCCAGGCTTTGAGCCAGTTGGATGGGGTCAAATGTTTCGGCGGCCTGCCCCGGGAAGGGGAACTGGCAATTCCGGAAAGACACCTGGGCCTCTTCACCGTTGAGGACCATCCCCTGGACGCGAGCCGACTGGCGCGTCTGGCCGATTTCCTGGAGGAAAACCTGGACCTGGACGGCGTACTGGCCGCACTGCCTGTTTTGTCCTTTCCCCAGGAAACCATGGTGGCTAATGCTTCTCCTCTTACCCAACACCCCCTGGCCCCTGCCCCCCGGCCCCTGGCCCCCGGCCCCTCAACCGTACGCCTGGGGGTGGCCCGGGATCCGGCCTTCTGTTTTTATTATGAGGAAAACCTGGAGCTGCTGGGGCAGTTCGGCGCCGAACTGGTTCCCTTTTCGCCTTTAACGGACCGGGAGCTGCCGGCAAATCTGCACGGGGTTTACCTGGGCGGGGGTTATCCCGAATTGTATGCGGCTCAATTGGCGGCCAACGCCGGCATGAGGCGCAGCCTCGCGGCCCAGGCCGCGGCCGGGCTGCCTATATACGCCGAGTGCGGCGGGTTGATGTATCTTTCCCGGGAGATTGAGGATCTGGAAGACCGCCGCCACCCCATGGCCGGGGTGCTGCCCCTGAGGGTGCGGATGCTGCCTAAGCTCAAGGCCCTGGGCTACCGGGAGATCACCCTGGCGGGCCCCGGCCTGCTGGGTCCGACAGGGACCAAGGCCCGGGGCCATGAATTCCATTACTCGGAGATTGCCGGTGAACTTGGAGACCTGCCCCGGCTGTACCGAATCACCGCCCGCCAGGGGCAGGAGGCGGCGCCGGAAGGCTACGCCGTCAATAATGTTTTGGCCAGCTACGTGCACCTGCACTTCGGCAGCAACCCGGAAGTGGCCCGGCATTTGGTGGAGAGCTGCCGGGTTTATAAGAAAAATTTGCAAGGAGAGCGGGGAATTTTAGTAGCCAGTAGCCAGTAGCCAGTGGGTCAGTGGCCGGTTCTGGCTACTGGCAACTGGCAACTGGCTACTGACCATCGACCAAGCTCTTTCCCCGGCCTTCTACTCAAAAAACGCATTCAAGAGGAACACACATGACCTGGCAACCCCGCCTCCCCCGGGAGATCGAAGCGGAGAGTTTCCGCCGCATCGAGGCCCAGGTGGGGGCCCATGGTTTTACCCCCGAGATCTGGCCGGTGGTGCGGCGGATGATTCACACCAGCGGCGATACGGGTTACGTGGAAACGGTGCGCCTCCATCCCCGGGCCGTCACCGCGGGAATAGAGGCCCTGCGCCGGGGCTGCAAGGTAGGCACGGACACCCGCATGCTCCTGGCGGGCATCTCCACCGGCCGCCTGGGCCGCCTGGGGGCGGAGCCTTTCTGCATTCTGGACGCCCCGGAAGTGGCCCAAACCGCAGTCCGTGAAGGCACCACCCGGACCGCGGCGGGTCTGGAACTGGCCCTGCCTAAGTTGGCCGGAGGCATCGTGGCCATCGGCAACGCGCCCACTGCGCTCCTCCGCCTCCTGGAATTGCTGGCCGCCGGCGCGCCGGCCCCGGCCCTGGTGGTGGGGCTGCCCGTGGGGTTTGTCAATGCCGCGGAGTCCAAAGAAGCTTTAGGCAAACAGAATTGTCCTTATATCACGGCCCTGGGACCCAAGGGCGGCTCCGCGGTGGCCGCGGCCGTGATTAATGCCCTGGCCGTCATGGCCCTGGAGGAAGTGCCATCATGACCCCGAAAACCGGGACCCTTTACGGGATTGGCGTGGGACCGGGCGATCCGGAATTGATCACCCTGAAGGCCTTAAAAGTGCTGCAAAAGATCCCCCATATCTTCGCCTCTTGCTCCAGCAAGAACAGCTACAGCCTGGCCCTGAGCATCGTGCGCTGCCACCTGAACGGCGCGGGGATCGAGCATCTCCCCTTTCCCATGACCCGGGACCCCCAAATCTTGCAGGAGGCCTGGGAGAAGAACGCGGTTCGAGTCCTGGAGGTCCTGGATGCCGGCAGCGACGCGGCCTTCGTCACCCTGGGGGACCCCCTGACTTACTCCACCTTCGGTTATCTCCTGAAGACCTTGAAGAGGCTGCAGCCGGGGGTGCGGGTGGTGACCATTCCCGGCATCACCTCTTACAGCGCGGCCGCGGCCCTGACCCATACCCCGCTCACCGAAGGGGAGGAATCCTTTTCCCTGGTGTCCGGGGCTTTGGGCGCGGCCCGGCTCCGGGAAGTGGCGGATAAGAGCGACAACATTGTCATGCTCAAGACCTACCGCAACTTCGGGGAAATCTACCGCACCCTGGATGAACTGGACCTCCTGGACCGGGCCGTCTGTATCAGCCGCTGCGGTCTGGACGGCGAGACGGTGGTGGAAAATCTCCGGGACTTAAAAGCCGAGTCCATGCCCTATCTCTCCATGATTATTATCAAAAAGAAAGGCAAGGGGTATTGAGGCCGCGACAGAAAACTCAAGGAGGCTGGGGGCGCTGGGTGGTGCTCCTGATGTTCGGCTTCCTGGCCTTAAGCTACTGGCTGGGCTGGTGGCCCGGCGGCCGGCACCTCACGGCCGCAAAGCTCTACCAGCAACTGGCTTCCCCGCTGTTGCGGCTGCTGCTCTACATGGGAGTGGGCCTGCTGGTGGGCCAGGCCATCGAGTCGTTGGGCTGGGCCGCCAAACTGGGGGGATGGACCGCGCCCCTGCTCCGCTGGGGGCACTTAAGGAAAGAATGCGGGGCCAGCTTCACGGCGGCTTTTTTCTCGGGGATTTTGGCCAATACCATGTTATTCACCCTCTGGCAGGAGGGTAAAATCAGCCGCCGGGAAATGACGGTTACTTATTTATTGAACAGCGGGTTGCCGGTTTATCTGCTGCACCTGCCCACCACCTTTTTTATCATCCTGCCGCTGACCCGGCAGGCGGGTTTGATCTATCTGTCGCTGACTCTGGGCGCGGCCGCGCTCAGGACCGCGGCCTTCCTGGTTTACGCCCGGCTGCGGCTGCCTGCGGAAACGAGCGGGGAAGGAGCGGTGGCGGTTCAAGCCCCTGAGAAGAAGGAAGGCATGCTCCGGGAAATCTGGGGCAAGTTCCAGACCCGGTTTTACCGGGTGGTGCTGTATACCATCCCCATCTACCTGTTGATTTTTCTGCTCAGCGATGCGGGTTTCTTTAAGTGGCTCCGGGAGGCCACCGCCGCCTATGTGTCCGTGGGCTTTCTCCCCATGGAGGCGGCCAGCGTGGTGATCTTCAGCGTGGCCACGGAATTTACCTCCGGCATGGCCGCCGCGGGCGCGTTCATGGAGACCGGGGCCTTGACGGTGCAGCAGACGGTCCTGGCCCTGATCCTGGGCAATATCGTGGCCACCCCCATCCGGGCCGTGCGCCACCAACTGCCTTCCCACATGGGGATATTTTCCCCGAAATTAGGGGCCGAATACCTCATCCTCAGCCAGGGCCTGCGCCTGGTGAGCCTGGTGGCGGTGGCGGTGCCCTACGCGATCTGGGGTTAGACTGACTTTGCGTCTTGGCGTCTTGGCGTGAAATTTATCTCACGCAAAGACGCAAAGCCGCAAAGAAAAGACGCAAGAGAATTAGTTGGAAAATCAGGATTTAATTAATTATCCGGACCTGGACAAGCCACCGCGGCCCCGGAAGGAGCTGCGCCAGGGGTTTTCCACGGGCACCGCGGCCGCGGCCGCGGCCCAGGGGGCCTTGCGGGAGCTGCTGGGGCTGCCTTGCCCGGAGGCGGTGGAGGTGGAACTCCCCGGCGGCGGCAGCCTGAGTATTCCGCTGTATTATCACCGCCGTGATAATAATGACGGCCTGGCCGCGGTCATCAAGGACGCGGGGGACGACCCGGATGTCACCAACGGCGCGGAGATCGGGACCAGGGTGCGGCTGCTGACCGGCGGTATTGACGCCAAGGAAGAAATCCGCTTCCGGGCCGGCGTCGGCGTGGGCCGGGTGACCAAACCCGGACTGGCCCTGGCCGTAGGCGAGCCGGCCGTCAACCCGGTGCCCCGGAAGATGATCCGGCGCAGCCTGGAGAAGGTGTGGCAAGAGGCATTTCCGGAGAAGCCCATGCGGCTGGAGGTGGAAATCTTCGTGCCCCGGGGCGGAGAGATGGCCCGGCACACTCTGAACCCCCGGCTGGGGATTTTGGGCGGCATCTCCATTCTCGGCACCACCGGGCTGGTGAAGCCTTTCTCCCATGCGGCCTACCGGGCCACCATCGCCGCCGGCCTGAAGGTGGCGCTGGCCCTGAAGATACGAAAAATCGTCTTCAGCACCGGGGGCAAAAGCGAGAAGTACCTGCAAGGCCTGCTGCCCGAACTGCCGGAAGAGGCCTTCGTGCAGATGGGGGATTACGTGCGCTTTGCCCTGAAGACCGCGGCCAATATGAAATTTCCGGGGATCACGGTGGGGGCCTTTTTCGGCAAGGCCCTGAAAATCGCCCAGGGCTGGGGCCAGACCCATGCCTCCCGGGGCTTGGCCGACCTGAAGAAACTGGGGCGGTTGACGGCAGAGACGACCGGGGACGCCGAGCTGGCCCAGGAGATCTCCCGGGCCAACACCGCGCGCCAGGCCCTGGAAATCCTAGTGGCGGTCCAGGCGGAGCCGGTGGTGGCCGCGGTGGGGGAGGGGATGCTGGCGGCCTTGCGGGATTATGCCGGGCCGGGACCGGGATTGGCCGCGGTGATTTTGGATTTTTCGGGAGCGGTTATCTGGCGGGGCGAGCGCACCGGACGATCAAGAGCATAAAATATCTCACGCAAAGACGCCAAGGCGCAAAGACGCAAGAGAGAATAAATAATGGTGGGGCGGCCGTCCCTGGCCGTCCAAAAGGTCAGCGGGCGGGACGACTGCTCCACCGCGGGGACGCCCGCTCCACTGGCACGGAGGCCCGCCCCACTGTTGAAACATGAGTGATGAAGGCAAAGGGGGGCAAGGAGGATTATCTGACCGCCCAAAATCCCCCTAAATCCCCCTTTAGGAAAGGGGGACTTTAAAAAGCCGCCGTCGCTATTTTTTGGTTTTAGCTGACGGCTGAAAGCTGAAAGCTGAGAGCTATAACATGATTCCGGTGCACGTAATCGGCCTGGGCATGTCCCCGGAGGACCTGACCCCCAAGGCCCTGGAGATCATCCGGGAGGCCCAGGTGCTGGTGGGCGGGCGGCGTCTCCTGGGTTATTTCCCGGAGCTCCCGGCCCGGAAGATCGTCCTGGGAAAGGACACGGCAGGCGCGCTGGCCCAAATCCCGGCCCTGGCCGCGGACCGCCGGGTGGTGGTCCTGGCCTCCGGGGACCCGCTTTTTTACGGCATCGGCCCCCTGGTGGTGAAGCTCCTGGGGCCGGAGCAGGTGGTGGTGCACCCCAACATCACCGCGGTCCAGGCCGCGTGCGCCCGGCTGCGGACGGCCTGGCAGGACGCGGCAATCGTCAGCCTGCACGGCCGCGGCTATGAGGCGCTGGAGGCAGCACTGGACCGGGCGGAAAAATTGATCGTCTATACCGACCCGGAGCACACTCCCGGAGCCATCGCCCGGCTGCTGCTGGCCCGGGGCCGGGGCGCGGCCCAACTTTGCGTTCTAGAAGACCTGGGGCAGAAAAAAGAGCGCGTCACCCGGCTCAGCCCGGAAGAGGCCCTGAACCTGGAGTTTTCTCCCTTGAATGTGGTGGTGATCCTGGCCCACCAAATTGCGGTCAACCAGGGGTTAAATGTACGGGCGCCGGGGACGGCCCGCTTGCATCTGGGCCTCCCGGAAGAGGCTTTGGACCATCAGCGGGGGTTAATCACCAAGGCCGAGGTCCGGGCCGTGGTTCTGGCCAAACTAGAGCTATACCCCGGCCTGGTGCTCTGGGACGTGGGCGCGGGCTGCGGTTCGGTGGGTCTGGAGGCCAGCCTCTTGATGCCCGGCGGGATGATCATCGCGGTGGAGCAGGACCCGGAGCGGGCCGGGCAGATCCGGGCCAACCGGGAAAAATTCGGGGTAGGAAACCTGGAAGTGGTCTGCGGCCGCGCGCCGGACTGCCTGGCCGGTCTCCCTGCTCCCCAGCGGGTCTTCATCGGCGGCGGGGGCAGGGATTTGGGGGCTATCCTCAAAGAAGCCCTGGTCCGCCTTGATCGAGGCGGCAAGATAGTCCTCACCGCCGCCCTCCTGGAGACTCTAGAGACGGCCCGGGGGGTGCTCGCGGCCGCGAGCTGGAGCATTGACGTGGTTCACTTCCAGGTGAGCCGTTCCCAGCCCCTGGGGGAGGGGATGTATATGCAAGCCCTGAATCCGGTGTGGATTGTTACGGCTCATAAATAATCCTTGGCGTTCTTTGCGTCTTTGCGAGAAACAAATTCTCACGCAAAGACGCAAAGGCGCAAAGGCGCAAAGTAAAAAGCAAAAAGCGAAAAGCGGTATCATATGACAGAAAAATATCCCGTCATCTTCCTGGGAGCCGGCCCCGGGGACCCGGAGCTGATCACGGTCAAGGGCCAGCGGGCCTTGGCTGCGGCGGACGTGGTCCTCTATGCCGGCTCCCTGGTGTCGGACGCGGTGCTGGGCTGGACCAGGCCCGGCGCGGCCCTGATCGACACCGCGCCCCTGGACCTGGGGCAGATCGTGGCCAAGATCATCGAGGCCCATAAAGCCGGGAAACGGGTGGTCCGGGTCCATTCCGGGGATACCTCCCTGTTTTCCGCCATGCAGGAGCAACTGGAAATCCTGGAACAGGAGGAGATTCCCTGCATGGTGATTCCGGGAGTGACCGCCGCGGCCGCGGCCGCCGCGGCCCTGGCCCAGGAACTCACCCTGCCGGAAGTGACCCAGACGGTGATTCTGACCCGGGCTGCGGGACGCACGCCGGTGCCGGAGGCGGAAGCTTTAAGGGAGTTAGCCGGGCACCGAGCCACCATGGTCATCTATCTCAGCACCAAGCTCATTGACCAGGTGGTGGCGGAGCTGACCCCGGCCTACGGCCAGGAGGCCCCGGTGGTGGTGGCCTACCGGGTGAGCTGGCCGGACCAGCGGCTCATCCGGGGAAATTTGGCCGACATTGCGGCCAAAGTCAAGGACGCGGGCATCGAGCGCCAGGCCCTGATCATGGTGAGTCCGGCTCTGGCCGCGCGGGAAGGGCGGCTCCAGGCCCAGTCCAAGCTGTACGACCGCACTTTTTCCCATGGGTACCGTGGCGGCAAGAACGATTAGGGTCCTGGCCCTGACCCCCCAAGCCGCGGCCCTGGCCCGGCGGCTCTGCCGGGAATTGCCCGGGGCCCGCTGCCGGCTGCCCCGGGGGCTGGCGGGGGATGATCCCGAGGTGCTGGCCTTCGACAGTTTGGCGCCGGTTTTTCAGGAAGCCTTTGAGCTTAGGGAGGACCTGGTCTGCGTCATGGCCGCGGGCATCGTGGTGCGCAGCATCGCGCCTTATCTCCGGGGAAAGGATCGGGACCCGGCGGTGGTGGTGGCGGATGAGGCGGGCAAGTTCGCCGTCAGCCTCCTTTCCGGCCACCTGGGGGGGGCTAACGACCTGGCCCGGCAGGTTGCTGCAATCCTGGGCGGCACGCCGGTGATCACCACCGCCACCGATGTCCGGGGACTGCCTGCCCTGGACTCTTTAGCCGCGGCCCGGGGTTGGGCCATCGAAAACCTGGACGGGGTGCGGCAGGTGAGCATGGCGCTTCTGTCCGGGCAAGCCGTCCGTCTGGTGGACCCGGATGGTTACCTGGCCGATGTATTGGAGGAAAATCCCGGTTTATTCATTGCCGCAAACGACCTGGACGCGGCCCTGGCCGGAGCAGGCCCCGGGGTCTACGTCGGTTTCCGGGAGCGGGCCTGGCCCCCGGGGTGGCTGCTTCTCCGCCCCAAGAACCTGGTGGCCGGCATGGGCTGCCACAGGGGGACCCCGGCTGCGGAAATTTTAGAGTTTTTACGGAGAATCTTCAGGCAGGAAAGGCTATCCCTCGCATCTCTCAAAGCCCTGGCCACCATCGAGGCCAAAAAGGAGGAACCCGGCCTGCGGCAGGCGGCCGCAGAGCTGGGCGTGGAATTCGTATGGTTTACCAAGGAAGAATTGCAGGAAATACCCGTGCCCCATCCCTCGAAGCAGGCGGCGAAACACGTGGGGGCGCCCAGCGTCAGCGAGGCCGCGGCCCTGAAGGGGGCGGGCGGGGAGCTGGTGCTCCCCAAGGTGAAGGGCGCCAACGCTACCCTAGCCGTGGCCCGGGCCGCCTGACGGTGGTAAGCCTGGGGCCGGGGTTTCCGGAGTATATCATTCCCCAGGCCAAAGCCGCCTTGGACGCGGCCCGGGTGGTGGCGGGCTACCGCACCTATATCGAGTTGATCGAGCCTCTGTTGACCCACCAGGAGGTGGTGGCCACGGGGATGAAGGCGGAGGTGAAACGCTGCCAGGCGGCCATTGACCGGGCTTATGAGGGGCAGCGGGTGGCCCTGGTCTCCAGCGGGGACGCGGGGATCTACGGCATGGCCGGGCTGGTGCTGGAGATCTGCGCCGCCCGGGAACTGAAGGTGGGGCCGCCGGGCGGCTCAGGAGAGGTGGATTTCCACCTGGAGGTGGTCCCCGGGGTGCCGGCCCTGGCCGCGGCCGCGGCCCTATTGGGCGCGCCCCTGATGCACGATTTTGCGGTCATTTCCCTGAGCGATCTCCTCACCCCCTGGGAACTTATTCGGAAGCGGGTGGAGCTGGCCGCGGCCGGGGACTTGGTCATCGTCCTTTACAACCCCAAGAGCAAGAAACGGGATTGGCAGCTTAGCGCAGTCCGGGACTTGCTGCTCAAGGTCAAAGACCCGGCCACGCCGGTGGGCATTGTCTCCCGGGCCATGCGGGAGGGCCAGGACGCGGTGGTGACCACCCTGGGGGAGATGCTCCGGCATCCGGTGGATATGCAGACCATCGTCATTGTGGGCAATTCCCAAACGTTTACTTATGGACCGTACATGATTACACCCAGAGGCTATTTGAACAAGTATAAGGTCGAAGGGTAAATTATGTCTCAGAAAGAATCTTTAGAAGAAGCAGAAAAGAACGCCCTTACAGCTCTTAGACCAGAGCTTGGTCGCCATGGCAAGCTAACAATGGATGTGTTAAATTTAATCGGGATGGCTTTAGGCCGCATTCCAGAAAAACCTTTCAAGGAAATCCCATTATCTCAAAAAGTTATAGTAATTTTGTTGATAAAACTTTCCAATGACCTCAGGTCGTTCTTATTTATTGACTTTAACGGGTTATTCGGTTCAGGCTGTTACGTTAGTCTCATCAATGTTCGAAACGGCTTATTGTATAGCAGCAATAGGCTCAAATCAATGTTTGGCGAAAAAATGGGTAGAGCATAATGATCCCAAAACTACAAGGAGTTTTATGAACGTCAAAGACATGATAAGCAAAGGGCTAAGAAACTTGGATCATCCTGACCCAACTGCACAAACTGAAATAGAATATCGTGTATATCGCCAACTATGTATGCCTAAACATTCGAATCCACTTTTTCAAAAACATCATGGCCTTATTTTTACTCATGATGAAGTTATCGCCATGAACGGGCCAAATATATCCGAAAATTCTATTAAGGCATCTTGGTTTGCATTGGAGCACGCTGTCAGGCTATCATACATAGCCCTTTCGAGTTTCATTAATAACTGCCTTTCTGCAGAAAACAATGACGATTTAATTGAACAAGTTAAATTAATCGGTGTCAGAAGAAAAGAACTTGAAGCTGAAGCTATACAGAGGTGGGGGACAGAAGATCCATTTCCAGGTAAATGGTAATTCTTTTTTGAATAGTTCTCATATATAACTTGGGACTATTAGATAACTATCTAATTTATTTATATAAGGTATCCAAGCAGAGCTTGGACGGATAATTTCCGTTCCCAAGCGGAGCTTGGGAACGAGATTAACTGACCACTGACCACTGACTACTGACTACTGGCAACTTTGAACATGAAATACCGCCCTTTAATGATCCTGGGTTCCGGCTCGGACGTGGGCAAAAGCCTGATGGCGGCCGGTTTGTGCCGCATCTTCCGGCAGGAGGGAGTGCGGGTCGCGCCCTTCAAGGCCCAGAATATGGCCCTGAACAGCTTCATCACCCCGGAGGGCGGGGAGATGGGCCGGGCCCAGGTGGTGCAGGCCCAGGCCGCGGGGCTGGAACCCCACGTGGACATGAACCCCATCCTGCTGAAGCCCAGCAGTCAAGTGGGTTCCCAGGTGATTGTCCACGGGAAGGTATACGGCAATTTTTCCGCGCAGGAATACTACCGGCACAAGCCCAAGCTGGTGAAGAAGGTGATGGAGAGCTACCACCGCCTCAGAGAAGCCTACGAGCTGATCATCCTGGAGGGCGCGGGCAGCGCGGTGGAGCTGAACCTGAAGAAAAACGACCTGGTGAACTTCCAGATGGCCAAAAAAGCCGGGGCCGCGGTGCTCCTGGTGGCGGACATCGACCGGGGCGGGGTTTTTGCCGCCACCATCGGCTCTTTCTACCTCCTGACTCCATCGGAACGTCGCTTATTGGCGGGATTAATCATCAACAAATTCCGGGGAGACCCCGCTCTGTTTGTCGAAGGGGAAAGGATCATCGAGAAGCGCACCGGCCGCCCGGTCCTGGGGGTGCTGCCTTATGCGCCGGATTTGGTGATCCCGGAAGAGGACAGCGTCGCCCTGGGGCGCAAGCATTGCACCGGGGATTGGGCGGAAGCCGGTTGCCTGCGCATCGGCGTGGTGCGGCTGCCCCATATCTCCAACTACACCGATTTCGACCCCCTGGAGCAGGAACCGGGGGTGACGCTGCGCTACCTCGACCACCGCCAGGGTCTGGAGGGGGTGGACCTCCTGATCCTGCCGGGGACCAAGAACACCATCAGCGACCTCCTCTATCTGAAGGAAAGCGGGCTGTTTTCGCAGATTCAGGCTTTCGCCGCCGCCGGCGGCCATCTGGTGGGCATCTGCGGCGGCTACCAGCTTCTCGGCGCGGAAATCCAGGACCCCCTGGGGGTGGAGGGGCCGCCCCGGGCGGAGGCGGGTCTGGGGCTGCTGCCGGTGGTCACCGTCATGGCCGGGGCCAAGACCACCACCCAGGTAGAGGCCAAGGCCCTGGCGGGGCAGGGGGCAGGAGCGCAGATCAGCGCCTATGAAATTCACATGGGTGAGACCAGACCTGAGGGCGAAGGCCGCCCGGCCATGGAGGTCGTCAGCCGGAACGGCGTGCCGGTTAAGGTCTTAGACGGCTGGGTCAGTCCCGACGGCCGCGTCTGGGGGACTTATCTGCACGGCCTCTTTGATAATGACGAATTCCGCCGGGGGTTTCTTCAGGAGATGTCCCGGAGTCAGGGGCAGAGGGGTGAAGCTGCCGGGGCCTGGTCCTTTAAGGACTTCCAGGAGGCGCAACTGGACCGGCTGGCGGAGATGATGCGGCAGCATCTGGATGTGGCGCGGATCAGGGCTATGATTCAGGCATGAGCGGGCGAAGCAGGAGCTTCGCGGCCAAGCGCGTTCCCGAGCATTTGAACATAAGCCTTTGGCTCACCCATAAACCAAAAATGCGTAGGGCGGGTGTCTCGCCCGCCCTGGTAATCCGTACAGGCTTGAAAGCCTGTACTACCGCTTAGAGCTTTTCAGGGCAATCGTTCATGGGCCTCTGGCCCCACCCATAAAACATAAAAGTTTTGATGGGGCGGGCCTCCGTGCCGTGGGGCAGGCGTCCCCGCCTGCCAACCTCTCGGGCGGCCAGGGGCGGCCGCCCCACAATTAACGAGTTCAAAAAAGAGGCCTCACGCAAAGACGCAAAGTAAGATGCAAATAAACATTAATTTTAATTGACCTCAAATAAATATGAACATGACCAATAGCATTCTGGAGAAGACCCCGCCGCACGGGGGCGACGTTTACCACCTGGCCCGGACCTTGGGGCTGGAGCTGCGCGAATTATTGGATTTTTCAGCCAACATCAATCCCTTGGGGTTCCCGCCGGGAATCCCTGAGGCCATTAGGGAGGCCCTGCCGGAAATCGTCCATTACCCGGACCGCCGCTGCTTGGAGCTGACCCGGGATTTGGCGGCCTACCACGACCTCAGCCCCGGGGAAATCCTGGTGGGAAACGGCTCCACGGAACTGATCTACCTGGCGGCCCGGGTCCTGAAGCCTAAGAAAGCGTTGATCGTGGCCCCGGCCTTCAGCGAGTATGAGCATGCTTTACAGGCCGCGGGCGTGCCGGTGGATTTTCAGATTACCGTCGAAGCGCAAAATTTTACCCTGGCTGCGCCCTTGGACCCAGGGGACGCGGACCTGGTCTTTCTGGCCCAACCCGCCAGCCCCAGCGGCGTTCTGCCGGCGCCGGACCTGCTGCTGGAAGTGGCGGCCCGGCTGGACGAGGCCGGGGTCTTCCTGCTGCTGGACGAGGCCTTCGTGGATTTCGTGGAAGAGGCTTCCTTGAAGACCCGCCTGGCCCAATTTCCCGGTTTATTGATCCTGCGCTCCTTCACCAAATTTTTTGCCATCCCCGGCATGCGCCTGGGCTATCTGCTGGCGGCTCCGGAGTTGATCCGGCGGCTGGCGGCAGTGCAGGAACCCTGGTCGGTGAACACCCTGGCCCAGGCCATGGGCCGGGCCTGCCTTAAGGACGTGGATTATATGGCCCGCTCCCGGGAACTGGTCCGGGAGGAACGGGAGCGCCTCTTTCAGGGGCTGGCCGCCCTGTCCGGGTTGCAGCCCTTTCCCGGCACGGTGAATTACCTCCTGGCCAAGCTCAATCGCCCGGAATTTACTGCCCCTAGCCTGCAGCGAGCTTTGTTGACGCAGAAAATCGTGATCCGGGACGCCAGCAATTTCCGGGGCCTGGATGAAAGGTTCTTCCGGGTGGCGGTGCGGTCCCGGGAGGAGAACCTAAGGCTCCTGGATGCATTGGGCCATGTTTTAGGGTAGGGGTCAGGGATCAGGGGTCAGGGGACAGGTAAATACAGTGGTCAGTGGTCAGTGGCCAGTGGCCAGTGGCCAGTAGTCAGTAATTAGTAATCAGTAATCAGTGATCAGTGATCAGGGGTCGACAGAAAACAGGAAACAAAAAACAGAAAACCAAAGACCGAAGGCCGATGATCAAAGACCTAAAACCAAAAACCAAAAACTGTACTTCGGGAGTACCCATGGGCCTGGCCTTTCCCTTCCTCGCGGCTTATATCCTGGACCTCCTCCTGGGGGACCCGCCCCAATGGCCTCATCCCGTGCGCTTCCTGGGCCGGGTCATCGAGTACTGGGAAGGCGTCTGCTACCGGCCCCGGGTGGCCGCAGGAGTCATCTTCTGGCTGGGGGTGATGGGTACCACCTTAATCGGGGCGCTGGGGGTGCTGGGCGCGGTGATGTTCCTGCCCTCTTGGGCCGGTTTCGCGATCCTCGCCTACCTGCTCTATACCGGCCTGGCCACCCGCAGCCTCCACTACGAAAGCCGCAAAGTGGAAGAGGCCTTGAACCGGGGGGACATGGCCGAGGCCCGGTCCCGCCTGGCCATGATCGTAAGCCGGGACACCTCCCAGTTGGGGCCGGAGGAGATCAGACGGGGCGTCATCGAAACCGTGGCGGAGAACCTGGCGGACGGGGTGGTGGCTCCCATGTTTTTCACCCTGCTTCTGGGCCTGCCCGGGCTTTTTCTCTATAAAGCCGCCAATACCATGGACAGCATGGTGGGCTACAAAAATTACCGCTACGCCAGGTTCGGGAAGATGGCGGCCCGGGTCGACGACGTGCTCAACTTCCTCCCGGCCCGCCTGACCGCGCTCCTCATGGTTGCCTCAGCAATCCTGGCCGGCCTGGATTACCGGGAATCCTGGCGGATTCTGCGCCGGGACGCGAAGAACGCCTCCAGCCCCAACGCCGGGTGGCCCGAAGCCGCCATGGCCGGGGCCCTGGGAGTGCGGCTGGGGGGGCCCAGCACCTACTTCGGCCAGGTGGTGCAAAAGCCCTTTATCGGCGAGCCCCGCCAAGCCCTGGCCGCAGCCCATCACCGCCAGGCTATCCGGATTCTGTACGCCACCTCGCTGCTAATGGCCGGGATAACCTTTATCGCCTTGTACCTGGCCGACGCAGGGGCTTGGGGGTTGTTGGGACTGGTAAGGTGAGGCGGGGGAGAGACAGTAATAAGTAATAAGTAATAAGTAATAAGTGATCAGTGATCAGTGGAAACCACTGATTACTGATTACATTACTGATCACTGAAACTTTTCCCCTCCCTTGAGGTGAGCAGTAAACAGTGACAAAGGAATGGCCCTCGGTTTTTTTTACTGACCCCTGACCCCTGACCCCTGCCCCCTGACCCCTGCCCCCTACCACTCGATCCCCCTCCTGGACTTCACCCCGGCCTGGTAGTAGTGTTTCACCGGCCGCATTTCCGTCACCAGGTCCGCCAGTTCCACCAGTTCCGGGGGGGCCTGGCGGCCGGTGAGGACCACCTCCACCCAGGGGGGGCGCTCTCGCAGGACCTGGAGGACCTCGTCCAGGGGGACGAGGTTATAGGTCAGGACCAGGTTGATTTCATCCAGGACCACCAGGTCGTGTTCCCCGGCGGTGATCACCCTTCGGGCCAGGTCCCAGGCCTCCGTAACCAGGGCCAGGTCCTCCGGGGCCGGGGATTTCAGGTTCACCAGGCCGGGGCGGCCGAAATAGCGCAAGGTCATTTCCGGGGCCAGGCGGGCCGCGGCCTGGGCTTCGCCGGTTTCCCGGCCTTTGAGGAACTGGATCATAAAGACCCGGAAGCCCTGCCCCGCCGCCCGGAAACTCAGCCCCAGGGCGCAGGTGGTTTTGCCTTTGCCGTCCCCGGTGTAGACCTGGATCATGCCTTTGGACAAGCGTTCTTTAGCCATAAAAATCCTAAAAGTAGTTTCCCCAGAGTTTTTCCTATTGCCAGCGACTTATCAAACCACTATTTTCCTCATATATCCAGAATAATGCGGTTTTTGGTTTTTGGTTTTTAGTTTTTAGTTGATAAAACAAGGGTTATCAATAAGTTATCTGGCAAGTTAGTTCAATTTAAAGGGGACGAGGGTCTAAGGCCAATTCGCAATCAAAAGACATTAAATCGTAGGGGCGGACCTTGTGTTCGCCCAGCACAGTCCAGGGCGAACACAAGGTTCGCCCTACACGGAGGGCAGGCGCATGGCGGAGCAAAAGTATCCCAAATGGTACAGTTTCATCAAGTCCAAGCATGGAAGTTTTTTGGAGGCATTGGAACGGCTGGGGGAAACCTTAAGAAAATCCGGCCCCCTGGATGAAAAGACCTCCCACCTGGTGCAATTGGCCGCGGCCGCGGCCATCCGTTCGGAAGGGTCGGTGCACAGCCACGCGCGGCGGGCCCTGGCGGCCGGGGCTTCGCCTGAGGAAATCGTGCACACCGTGGTTTTGCTCACCAGCACCATCGGCTTTCCCAACACCTCCGCGGCCCTCAGTTGGGCGCATGATGTTTTGGAGGGAAAGAAGGGGTGATACCGGTTAGATAGGAGTATGGTGGAAAGGGCTCCTGTGCCATGGGGCAGGCGTCCCCACCTGCGAACCTCTCGGACGGCCAGGGACGGCCGCCCCACCAATTGAGAACCGCGGCCCGGAAGGGCCGCGGTTCGCTGTTTTTTATGCGGCAATGGCCAGAAATTCCCAGATGAAGCGGCCCAGTTCCTCCACCTGCCCCGGGGAAAATACCGGCAATGGGGAAGGGCCGGGAGGTTCGCCCACCAGGGCGATGACCCGGGAGAAGTCGGAAAGAACTTTTTCCAGTTTGGGACCCACCAGCGCAATCTTCGGCAGGGAACCGGACTTGTAGCCCTCCACCAGGATCAGGTCCGCGACCGGGGCCCAGGAAGACAGAACCTCTTCCACGGCGGGGTCAGACGGCAGGGAAAGGGTGATCTGGAGCAGCCCCGGCCCGGCCAGGGCCACATTTTCGGCCCCGGCCCGGCGGTAGCGGCCGGTGTCTTTGGCGTTATCCCCCAGATGCGGATGATGGCTGTGTTTCAAGACCGCCACTTTGAGCCCCCGGGCTTGGAACCAATCCACCAGGCGGCAGATAAGCTCCGTCTTGCCGGAATTGGAAGGCCCGACAATGGCCACGGCTTTCCTCAAGGCCGCAGTCCGGTTCATGGCTTGGGGAGATTCATCGCTCATCAGCTAGAGAATAAACGAAATTCCCGGCCAAGTCTTTAAGAAAACTCTGCGCCCTCAGCGTCTCTGCGGTAAAGAAAGCTTTCAGCTTTCAGCGATCAGCTTTCAGCTTTAAAAAACAAAGTCAAAAGCAACACCATAGACCTATTTGAGGGAATTTTATCTCCAAACTGCTGGTATTTCTTTCAAGCTGACAGCTGATAGCTATTTTCACCGCAGTTCTTCATGAGCCTATGACCCACCCATAAAACATAAAAAGTTTGGTGGGGCGGGCCTCCTTGCCGTGGGGCGGGCGTCCCTGCCTGCCAACCTCTCGGGCGGCCAGGGACGGCCGCCCCACCGATTCACTGCTTTATAGTATATTCTTGTGTCTTGCTTTGCGCCTTTGCGTCTTTGCGTGAGGTCTTTCTTTTAAGGCAGAGGGCGCAGAGAATCTCCTAATTCTTTAGTGCCCCTTCCGCGATCCATTGCTTCAGGGCCAGATAATCCTTGGAGCGCTGGTGCCAAAAGGCGCCGCCCGCATGAGTCCCGCCGCGCAGAGTCTTCTGGAGCAGGATGCTTTCTTCCGGAATGGCGGTGTTCACGGCGTGGAGGACCCCCAGCTTGGTGGCGCCGCTCACCACCGAACCCTCATAAGTCACCAGGTCCAGGCTGTTGCTGTAATCGATGGACGTGGTGGGCTGGTCGAGATCGCTCTTGGTGACCAACCGGGTCATGGTCGGCCCGGGAATATGGCAGGGCGCGCATTTGCTCCGCAAAATAGGATAGATGTGCTTGCGGTAGCTTAAGTTTTCCTCGGGATATGAGGGAATGGTAGGCGCAGGGGACGACCACAGGGCGCCCCTGGAGCCCATGTTCCCGTGGTGCATGCTGCAAGACATGTTCATCCCAGAACTCCCGGCCACCGGCGCGATGGTCAGCATGGGCCGCACCGAAGAGCCGTTCTTCACCCAGGTCTTATATTGCCAGGTCTGGGGATTGGCAGGGTCGGCCGGGGTCAACAGGTTGCCCTCGGGGTCCAGCGTATAGAGGGGTTCGATGAGACTGCCGTGGGCATTCACGGCATAGGGGTTACTGGCAATGGCCGCGGTGGTCCAGAAATTCCCGGCCGCGTTGGTGGTCAGGCTGATGACGTTGCCGTCTATGTCTTCCACGATGATCTCCTGGCCCGCCAGCGGCGTGCGCCCGGAGCGGTCGGCATAGAGCGTGCCGGCTATGGTCCAGAGGTGCATCTCAGCCCTGCCGCCCATGGTGTGGCATTTGCCGCAGTCCTCGCCCTGGTGGTGCAGGCCGCGTCCCCGGCCGTTATCCTTGCCCGGGACGTGCCCCGTGGGCGCGGGTTGGAACATCCGGCCCCCCGCGGACCAGTTGCTCTGGTCGTATACCGCTACTCCATATGCCAAAGTGGCAATAATAAGGGGTATAACCCCGAAGATGGCGATTTTTTTCATGGTGATTACTCCTCTTTATTTTCAGACCCTAATACGCAGGGCAATCATTCCGCCCACCTGCATTTATGAAAAGGGCCAGATCGGCATTCTCTAACTTGGAGCCCAGAACCCAGAACCAAGAACCCGGAACCCGGAACCCGGAACTCTTCATGGCAGGCTGTAGAGCCGGACTGCGCCGGTATTGGCGCGCTCCGACGGCGCGCCGGCAGCCAACAGTTTCCCGCTCTCCAGCAGGGCCAGGAAATTGCCGAGATGCATGTCCCGGGCATCGCCTAAAATGGCCGCAGCTCCGGCCACGGTGGCCCCCGAAGTCAAGGCGGCGCCGCTCAAAAGGAAGATTTTCCCCGTCATCAGAAAGGGGTTGCCATCGGCATGCACCGCGCTCACCGCCAGGTCCGGGACGCCGTCGCCGTCCATGTCCCCCACCGGCAGGATGGCGGAACCGAAACGCCCGGAATTGGGTTCCCCGTCAATTTTGGCCAACAGGTCCGGGGAGGAGACATCGGCGTTGATGGTTCTGGCGCCGGTTCCCCCTTTAAGGATAAAGAGGCGGCCGGATTCGGCGACCTCATTGACGGTTGCCAGGTCGGCCCCGATGGCCACCTCACGGAAACCATCGCCGTCTAAGTCGCCGAGGACGGCGATGGCCTTGCCGAAGCCGGCGTCCGCGCTGCTGCAGACCACGTCCGGACCCGCCGGGTTGGGCACGAAGGAACCCGGGGAACCGTAGTAGGCGACCACTTTCCCGGAGGCCTGCATCAGCAGGTCGTCCACGCCGTCGCCGTTAATGTCGCCCGCGGCCACGGAGAAGCCGATGCCCCCATTTATCGTGGTGGCCGGGATCTTCACGGCCCCGGCAGGATCATAATTGGGGCCGAAATAGACATAGACCGCGCCCTTCTGGTAGAGGGCCGGGCTGGGCGAGTGAAAGGGAGCGCCGACAATGAGGTCGAGGATGCCGTCCCCGTTCAAGTCGCCGGCCGCCAGGGCGTACCCGAACTTGTCCAGGGCGTTTTCGCCGGCCAGGACGGCCGCGCTCCGGGGTCTGCCCATGCCTCCATGGTAAACCGTCACGGTCCCGGCCAGGGAAACCTCATCATTGCCGCCGCTAAAAGCCCCGGCTGCAAAGTCCTCTTTGCCGTCGCCGTTAAGGTCGCCCAAGGCAACCAGGCTCCATCCCAGGTTGCCGTTTCCTTCCACGACCGCCGCAGGATCCTTGCGGAGGCCTTGGGTCCCGCCGCGATAAACGATCAAGGCCCCGACGCGGCCGTGCCGGTGGCTGGCATAAGGAGCGCCCACCACCAGGTCCTTAAGGCCGTCGTTGTTAAGATTGAGGGCAATGCCCGATTGTCCTTGCTTGCTCCCCTCCAAATACCAAAGGCTAAAAAAGCCCTGCTTGGCCGCGCTGAGTGCGGGATTATGGGCGGCCCCGCCCCCTACCAGCAACAGCAGCAGTACTGAAACGATTATGCGGATGCGCATATTACCTCCTGAAAATCCTTAGGATTGATTCCGGGTGAGGCCGCGTTCCGTCAGGAATCAGGGAAGGCTCATTCCTTCGGAACCAACGGCCCGGTAAAGGCATACCGGTACTCTCGGCATAATGCGGCATGCCTTGGGGAAGGTTCAGGAAAACAGCCGGGTGGACCGTCTGGTTTCGGGAGGGGGGACCAGGGGTTGGCGGCACAGATTCTCAAGCTTCTCCCGGGCTTCCAGGACCGCAGGAATGGAGGGAAGCCCCGGCAGAAACATAAAGTTAGCCAAGATGAACTTGACTTTACCCCAGGAATTGACGTTGAGTTCTTCCGGCCCGCCGCAGGGAACCACCCGGATACCGGGACCCGCGGGTTTGTTATCGGCCTGGTGACAGGCCGGAGCAAGATTGTTCCGGTTCCCGGGGCAGCAACTTCCCCGGTAGTTGACACAGCGGCAGACATGGCAGCCGGTATCATCGAGAGCACAGCCGCACGGGTGGCGGGCTAACTTTTTTCCGCTCTCAGATAGGGCATTAATCTCGGAGGACGAAAACAAAGTGGGGATAACAGGCGCCGGCAGCAGCAAAATAACGATCTGCCAGATAAGGAAAAACTTGGCCGGACAGGATAATCTCACGCCATTTCCCAAGGTTGCAGGTTTAAATCCGGAATTCAGTGAGACGGCGGTTTGGAGAAGCAATGTCAATGATAGACAAGGTGACGTCCATCCCATAGACAAGATGATATTCTGTTATTTGGGGGTCAATAGGTATAATTGCCTATTAGTAAATAATAATTTGTACATAACAAGATGTGGAGGGTAATGAAATGTTCAGGATTTGAAAAGGGGGGGGCTGGCCTAAGTTGCTGAAATTTGAAGAGTACAGGCTGCAGGGGGAATCACCCCCCTGCAGCCATTAAATCCGCTAGGGGGATGCAGCCATCAGGGGCCGGGAGGATGCTTCCCCCCATGCGCCGGACCGTGGGGTCCGGGTTGGGGTTTATGCGGCCCGGGGTGGGCCTTTTGCTGTCCAGGGTGAGCCTTTTGGGCTGGTTGGGCTTTTTGCTGAAGTTTTGATTTTTGCTGCTGCGAGGCTTGCTGCTTTTTCTGTTGGACTTGCTGCTGCCGTTGCTGGCGGCTTTGCTGCATTTTCTCCTGGCGCTGCTGCTGCACCTGTTGCAGCTTTTCCTGACGCTGCTGTTGCAACTGCTGCTTTCTCTGCTCGATGGCCTGTTGCCGCTGCTGTTGCAACTGTTGCTGCCCCTGCTGCATTTTCGGCCCGGGAGCCGGGGCTGCGGCCGCGGGCTGGGCTTTTAAGGGCACAGGAGCCGCGGCGGCCGGGGCCGGTTTGGCCGGGGCCGGGGGCCCGGGGGACTTGGCCGCAGGGGGAGCCGGAGGACCTGCCGGCTTGGGGGCCACCGCCGCGGGTGCGGACGGCGGCTTGGGGGCCACCGCCGCGGAAGGCGCCTGGGGCTTGGCCGCGGGTTGGGCCAACAGAGGTTGGACCGGCGCCACCTGCTGCTTGGGAGGCAACTTACTGATCTGTTGCTGCATCGCCGGGGTCAAAGGCTGCATTGCGCTTGCCGGCAGGCTGGCGGCCACCACCCCCTGGGAAGCCTTCAACGGAGCAACCGGCGGCGCCTTGGGAATCTGGGCCTGCAAAGGGACTATCTGGGGCGGCGGAGGCATGACATTGGGATTGGCCAAATTAGCCGCGGCCTGGGGGGCATTTGGAAGCAGCTGGGGTTGGGGCATGGCTATGGCCTGGGGCAGGTTCGGCGGCAAGACCTGCTGCACCGCGGGATTTTGCGCCAGCATATTGGGGGGTGGCACGGCATTGTTGATGTTGCCCCAATTGACGGAATTGCCGCTGATGGTGTTATTGATGGTCACCGCCGGGACCCCGGTGACGCCTGAAACATAGGAGGTGGGCGGTCCCCAGGCGTAGGCGGCCAGACCCAATCCCACGCCGAGCCCTAAGCCCAGCAAAGAAGGGTAATACGTGGGCATGGCATAGGTGGAAACCGGAGCCGTTTGGGGATAGACCACCGGCACGTATTCCGGCGGCGCTAAAGAAGAGCTGTTCATATAGGAATAACTGGGGTCGTACGGCTGGCCCAGGCCGGGCAGGAATTTCTCGCCGCTGGCGAAGATATACGCCGGCGGGGCAATTTGCTCGGCCGCGGGCTGCCGGGGTTTATAGCCCCCGGCCGGCTCATAGCCCCCGGTCGGCTCATAACCGGGGGGCGGGATGGGGGCCCAGCCCACATACTTGTCACCGGTGCGCCAGGTGCAGGTGTTCGGGTACCAGGTGCGTCCCGGCACCCAGACCCAACCATAGGCATCGGTGGGCATCCAGTTGCCGAAGTGGTACACGGCCCAGCCCCAGGGTTCCTGGGTTTCGAAGACATAGCCCTGGTCGGTGGGCACCCAGCGGCCGTCCACATATGGCCGCCAGTTTTCCTTGACGCCGGCGGGACGCCACACGGGCCCGAACTTTTGGTAGTCCACCCATTCCCCATACTTGGCCAGGTCTTCATAAAACAGGGCCGCGTCTTCTGCCGTGGCCCAGGCCGGTTGCACCTGGACGGCAAGCAGCAGAAACAGCAATGGAAAAACCAAGGCCAAGGTCCTTTTCCACGGGTATTCGATCCGGCTCATGTCACTTTCTCTCCTAAGGTGTGGGAAATTGGATGGTCATGACTGCTGCAAACTCCTGGCCGAAACTGATCCGCGACTTCCCTGGTCGCCGACCGGGGATCTCAGAGGAATAGAACAATAGCACAAGTTATTTTAGCGGTCAATCAAATAGTTAACGCCTGGGCCCTGTTATCTGGGGACGTTTTCCACCGACTATTAACTCAGGCTCCTACTCCTGCCCGTAAATGGCTAACCTTTCCGGGTATGCTAACAAGCCGCACCAGCAGGTAGGCCTGTGCCGCCAGGGATAGCAGGACGCAGCCGCAATTGGTTTCATAGGAGCAACTCCGCCTCCTTGAGGGACGCAGGGTTTTTATCAGGTGCTTTTCTTTGTAATTTTAGATATATTGAGCCAGAGGCTCCGTCAATGTCTCCTACTATAGTAGGGAAGAAATTAGACAACACATTCATGTATCTTGCCCGGCAGGGGTGGCCAAATTCTGGTTGGAACCCATTATATCGCTGGCCTCCCATTACCGTTTATCTCCCAGGGAATTGAAACAGATTGAAAAAATTGTGAGGGAGAAAGAGGATGAATTCAAGTCAGCCTGGAACCAGCATTTCAGCCTCTGAAGTCACCAATATCGAACCGTTGGGGTTTTGGATTCTGTTGGACAACAAAGAATACTTTGTTCCGTTTGACGATTATCCGGTTTTTAAAAATGCTTCCATAAAGCAAATTTTTCAGATGCAGCGCTTATCTCAGACGCAATTACACTGGCCGGATTTGGACGCAGATATCGAAATCGAAGCCTTGGAACAACCAGAGCATTATCCTCTGGTCTTTAAATAAAAGAACCCCGTTCCCACCGGAGGGAGCGTTATCTCCAGGAAGGAAGCGGCTTGGCCCCGCTTCCGGAAACTCAAATAAAGGCTAGTCAATGACCATCAATTTTATCGATCTGAAGGCCCAGCAGCAGGCCATTTATCCCCAGTTAACGGAGAGAATCCAAGCGGTCCTGGCCCACGGCCAGTATATATTGGGCCCGGAAGTCAAGGAATTGGAAACGAAGTTGGCTGCTTATGCGGGAGTCAAACACGCCCTTTCCTGCTCCTCCGGCACCGATGCCCTCCTCATGCCCCTGATGGCTTACGGAGTGACTCGGGGGGACGCGGTTTTCACCACCCCCTTCACCTTCGTCGCCACCGCCGAGGTGATTCAACTGCTGGGGGCCACCCCGGTTTTTGTGGATATCGACCCGCAAACCTTCAACATCGATCCGGCAGCCCTGGCCGCGGCCATCACCGATTTGGGAAAGAACCCCAAGACCGCGCACCTCCGGCCCAAGGGGATCATTCCCGTGGACCTCTTCGGCCAGCCCGCGGACTATGACCGTATTAATGAGATCGCCAAACAGCACGGCCTCTTTGTCCTGGAAGACGCGGCCCAGTCCTTCGGCGCCACTTACCAGGGGCGGCGGGCCTGCGCTCTGGCGGACGTGGCCGCGACCTCCTTTTATCCGGCCAAACCCTTGGGCGGTTATGGCGACGGCGGAGCGATCTTTACCGATGACGACGAACTGGCTGCGGTCCTCAAATCCATCCGGGTGCACGGGGAGGGCACAAATAAATACGACAATGTGCGCATCGGCGTCAACGGCCGCCTGGATACCCTCCAGGCCGCCATTATTTTGGCCAAGCTGGAAATCTTCGACCGGGAAGTGGCGGCCCGCCAGGAAGTGGCCCGGCGTTATGGCGAAGCCTTGAAGGAAGTGGTGGAGGTTCCCTATGTGGCCCCGGAGTGCACCTCCGTCTGGGCCCAGTATTCCGTCTTGAGCGATAACCGGGAAGACCTGCAGGCCAAGCTGAAGGCCGCAAATATCCCTACGGTCATCTACTACCCCCTGCCTCTGCACTTGCAGGGGGCTTTCAGCCACTTGGGTCATCGGCCCGGAGATTTTCCGGTGAGCGAGCAGGCGTCCCGGCGTATCTTCAGTCTGCCCATGCACCCGTACCTCCGGAAAGAGGACCAAGCGGAAATATTAAAGGTATTTTTGGGCCAAGAAGGCGAATAATGCACCGGCAGAACCATGTTTGCCAGAGAATGCCCGGGGAGGGTCACTGGAAACCGGGGTGGTCAGCGATATACTTCTGATCGTTTTCCAAGACGCACTACCAAAATGCGGGAGGCGTTATCCTGAATATCACAAATCAAGCGATTATCCCCTAGGCGATAACGCCAAAAAGTCCCAAGTAGTCCAGTGAGAGGCTAATCACGCTACATGTATTACAAGTAACTTGCAAGTGGCATTATGGACTGGTGACGAAGAAAACGAACGTATCCCCGGGGTTTTTCCGATTCTTTTTTCTGATTGCTTTTTGTGAAAAAAAAACGTACATGTAATTTTTATATCTTAGCATACCTGAAGAGGTATACCGGTTCCCCAACCAGTCCTGCATGCCTCCCAAGCATATGAATAATCAGGAATTAAGAACCCGGCCCCGGTTAAGCGCGGCGGGGGGAACTATTTTTATTGTATGGCGGCCCCGGAGGTCCCAAATTCCCGGAGAAGTGTTATGCGCGTATTAATCCTGGGAGGAGACGGTTACCTGGGTTGGCCCACCGCCATGTATCTATCCCAGCGGGGACATCAGGTGGCGGTGGCGGATAATTATTTCCGCCGCCGGGCCGGCATGGAGCTGAATTGCGAACCCTTGCTGACGGTGCCCAATCTGCACCAACGGGCCCAACTCTGGCAGGAAATATCCGGCCGGCAAATCGACGTGTTCATCGGCGACGTGACCAACTACGAATTCCTCGCCAAGGTCTTCCGGGAGACCAATCCGGAAGGGGTGGTGCATTACGCGGAACAGCCTTCAGCCCCCTATTCCATGATGGGCCGGGAGGCCGCGCTCTTCACCCTCACCAACAACCTGGCGTCTACCTGCAACCTGATCCACGCGGTGGCCGAATTCGCCCCTGATTGCCACATCGTCAAATTGGGCACCATGGGGGTGTACGGCACTCCCAACATCGACATTGAAGAAGGTTACCTGGAGGTGGGGCACAAGGGCCGGAGACATAAGTTCCTCTATCCCAAGACTCCCGGGTCCCTGTACCACCTGACCAAGTCCCAGGACGGCGACATGCTCTATTTTTACTGCCGCATCTGGGACATCCGGGTCACCGACCTCAACCAGGGGCCGGTCTACGGGATAGTCACCGAAGAGTCCGGGGCGGACGACCGGCTGGCTTCCATTTTCAACTATGACGGCATCTTCGGCACGGTCTTGAACCGTTTCATCGTCCAGGCGGTGGCGGACCATCCTTTGACCGTTTACGGCGAAGGGGGCCAGACCCGGGGCTACCTAAATATTAAAGACACCCTGGCCTGCGTGGAACTGGCTCTCCTTCATCCCTCATCGAGAGGGGAATACCGGGTCTTCAACCAGTTTGTGGAGACCTTCTCGGTGAACGAGCTGGCGGATAAGGTGGTGGCAGCCGGCAAGGAGTTGGGCCTGCAGGTTAAAATCAATAAGATCCCCAACCCCCGCCGGGAAGCGGAAGAACATTACTATAACCCCGCGCATACCGGCTTGTTGTCTTTGGGACTTGCCCCCCACTATTTGACAGGAGAGGTCTTGACCGGCATGCTGGCTTTCGTCCGGAGATACCGGGAGAGGATCTGCCCGGACCATATCCTGCCCCGGGTAAAATGGCAGCAATAACCGGCAGCTCAAACCGCCTGCGAACATTCGCTTGAGAGCCTGAATCAGGGTCAATATCTTCTGTGCGGATTAACCTTTCAAAAAATAAAGGTTTTTAAAAAAAACCCATAACCAACGGCCATTTCTAAAGAGATATTCCGGGAGCCGACTGGCAAGGAAACAATGGAACAAAAGTATCCGGACATCAATGCACACACTTTTTTGGTAACCGGCAGCGCCGGGTTCATTGGCTATCATCTGTGCCGTTATCTCTTATTCCAGGGGGCACGAGTAATCGGGCTGGATAATTACAATGACTATTATTCCGTCGCCTTGAAAAAGGATCGGGACCGGCAATTAAGGGAACAATCCCCGCAATTCGTTTCCATCAATGCCGATATTACCGACCTGGGAGTTTTGGAAAAGATTTTTAAAGAGTACAAGCCGCAGAAAGTCTGCAATCTTGCGGCCCAGGCCGGGGTGCGCTATTCGCTGATCAACCCCTTTGCCTATCAGAAGAGCAATCTGGAAGGTTTTCTCAACATTATCGAACTATGCCGCCGTTACGAGGTGGAGCGATTGATTTATGCGTCCAGTTCCAGTGTCTATGGAGGCTTGACTCAATTGCCGTTTTCCGAAGAGCAAAGAGTGGATACGCCCATCAGCCTGTATGGGGCCACCAAAATGGCCAATGAACTGATGGCTCATACTTACTCTCACCTTTTTGGGCTCCACACCTTGGGACTGCGCTATTTTACGGTTTATGGCCCTTGGGGCAGGCCGGACATGGCTATGTGGCTGTTTACCGAGGCCATGTTAAAAGGCGCGGCCATTAAGGTCTATAATTATGGAAGAATGCAAAGGGATTTTACCTATATCGACGATATTATCCAGGGAACCGTGGCCTCCCTGATGGTTCCAGGTTTGGAGCGTTACGAAGTTATCAATCTGGGCAATCATCGGCCTGAAGATCTCGGCCGCATTATCGCCTTGCTGGAACAAGAGTTAAGGGTATCGGCCAAACAGGAACTCTTGCCCATCCAACCCGGTGATGTCCCGGCAACTTTTGCAGATATCACCAAGGCTGAGAGCAAGCTGGGATTTAAGCCCACTACCCCCATCGACCGCGGCGTGCCCCGGTTTGTCAAATGGTATCTCGAATACCATAATAAGGAAAAATAACGGAAGCGGCTCGATGGATCTACTCAATAAGATCAAAGAAAAAAAAGCCCTGGTGGGCGTTATCGGCCTGGGGTATGTGGGTCTGCCCCTGGTGCTCAGGTTCACCGAGGTGGGCTTTCAGGTTCTGGGTTTTGATACGGACCCCCAAAAGGTGGAACGGCTCAACCGGGGGGAATCTTATATCAAGTACATTCCCTCCAGCCGTCTGGCGGAGCTGATCAAACCTGGAAACGGCAGGGCTTTTGAGGCCACCGGCGACATGGGCCGCTTGGGGGAACCGGATATCCTGATCATCTGCGTTCCCACCCCCTTGACCCGGAAACGGGAGCCGGACCTGCAATATGTGGAAGGCACGGCCCGCTGGATCGCCGCCACCTTGCGCCCGGGGCAACTTGTGTCGCTAGAATCCACCACCTATCCCGGGACCACCCAGGAGCTGATGCTTCCCATCTTGGAAAGCAAGGGGCTTAAAGCAGGGCAGGACTTTTTTCTGGTCTTCTCCCCGGAACGTGAAGACCCGGGCAACGCCCACTACGAGGTTAAAACCATCCCCAAGGTGGTGGGGGGGATCACCCCGGGCTGCCTGGAGAGGGGCGTAGCCCTGTACGGGCAGGTGGTGGAGAAGGTGGTGCCGGTTTCCTCTACCCAGGCCGCGGAATTGAGCAAGCTGTTAGAAAACATCTACCGGGCGGTGAACATCGCCCTGGTTAACGAGCTCAAAATGCTCTGCCTGCGGATGGGTCTAGACATCTTCGAGGTGATAGAGGCCTCCAAAACCAAGCCCTTTGGGTTCCAGGCCTTTTATCCCGGCCCGGGCCTGGGGGGGCATTGCATTCCCATCGACCCCTTTTACCTCACCTGGAAGGCCCGGGAATACGATTTTTCCACGCGCTTCATCGAGTTGGCCGGGGAAATTAACACCGGCATGCCCTATTTTGTAGTGCAACGCTTGGCCCAGGCCCTGGGCCGGCAGGGAAAGCCGCTTCAAGGGGCCAAAATCCTGCTCCTGGGGCTGGCCTATAAAAGGGATGTGGACGACCCCCGGGAATCCCCGACGCTGAAAATCATGCAATTGCTCAAAAACGAAGGGGCCGATGTGAGTTATAACGACCCCTTCATCCCGCAATATAAAGGGGGACGGCATTATCCGGGTTTGGTAGTCACCTCGGTGCCTTTGACCGACCAGGTCCTTGCGGACGCGGATTGCGTCCTGCTGGTAACGGACCACAGCTCTTACGACTATGCCTGGATCGCTTCCCGGGCCAAGCTGGTGGTGGACACCCGGAATGCCTTTAAAGGCGTGAGGGGCGGGAATATTGTGCAGGCTTGAGGTAATCTTGGAAGAGGGGCCGTTGGCAATGAAACCTGTATTTTCTACCCCATATCTTCCATTCTTTAAGAACCTATGTTACTTAAAGCATACTTTGCAGAACGGCAATAAAATCTGACAAAAAGTCCCGGCTGCCTGCCGGAGAAACGATAAATCCGATAGGAGAGTAGCATCTTATGAAATTGACGATGGTGGGAGCAGGTTATGTGGGTCTGGTGACCGCGGCCTGCTTTGCGGAAATGGGCAACGAAGTGACCTGTGTGGATGCGGACAAAGCCAAGGTGGAAGCCCTGGAACAGGGGATTATTCCCATCTACGAGCCGGGTTTGGAGGATTACGTCAAGCGCAATACCCAGGAAAACCGCCTCTTTTTTACCACCGACCTGGCGGCGGCAGTACAGAAAAGCCTGGTGGTCTTCATCGCCGTGGGCACCCCCCAGGACAAGGACGGCTCCGCGGACCTGTCCATGGTGCTGGATGTGGCCAAAGAGATCGGCCGTTGCATCAACGGCTACAAGGTGATCGTGGAAAAATCCACCGTGCCCGTGGGCACCGCCACCCTGGTGCGCCAGGCGATTAATGCGGAGCTGAAGGCCCGGGGGGAGGAGATCGAGTTCGACGTGGTCTCCAACCCCGAGTTTTTAAAGGAAGGCACCGCGTTGGACGATTTCATGAAACCTGACCGCATCGTCGTGGGCTGTGACGACGTGCGGGTGGGCGAGCTGATGAAGGAGCTCTATGCTCCTTTCGTGCGCACCAACCACCCGGTGATCATCATGGACGTGGTTTCCGCGGAGCTGACCAAGTACGCGGCCAACGCCTTTTTGGCCACCAAGATTTCCTTCATCAACGAGCTGGCCAACATCTGCAGCAAGACCGGCGCCAATATCTCCATGGTGCGCCAAGGCATCGGCTCCGACCGCAGGATCGGTCACCTCTTTCTCTTTCCGGGCCTGGGATACGGCGGGTCGTGCTTCCCCAAGGACATGCAGGCCCTGATCCACACCGCCCGGTCCCGGGGTTACATCCCCCGGATCCTGGAGGCCGCGGAGGCTGTTAATTTTGAGCAGCGCCAGCTCTTTTACGACCGCATTGCCGCTTATTTCGGGAACGACCTCAGCGGCAAGGTCCTGGCCGTCTGGGGCCTGTCGTTTAAACCCCAGACCGATGATATCCGGGAGGCCCCGGCCCTCACCATCATTGAGAAACTGACTGCGGCCGGGGCACGTCTTCAAGCCCACGACCCGGAAGCCATGACGGCCACCAAGAATTACCTGGGGAACCATAAGGCCGTCAGTTTCACCAAGACCAGCTACGAGGCCCTGGAGGGGGCGGACGCCCTCGTCATTTGCACCGAATGGACCAAGTTCCGGGAGCCGGATTTTGAAAAGATGCGGTCCCTGATGAAGTCCCCGGTCATCTTCGACGGCCGCAACCTTTACAACCCGGAAAAACTGGCCAAGCTGGGGTTCGAATATTTTTATGTCGGCCAGAAGCTGGGTTGAGGAACTCCATGCAGCGAATTTTGATCACCGGCGGGGCGGGATTCATCGGCTCCCATGTGGCGGAGCTGATGGCCGCTCAAGGTCATGAAGTGGCGGTGGTAGACAACCTGTCTACCGGGCGCCGGGAGTTTGTGCCGGCCGCGGCCCAGTTTTTTCCCTATGACATTAAGGATGAAAAGACTTACGATCTTATCCTAGATTGGTCCCCCCAGGTAATCATCCATCACGCGGCCCAGATGAGCGTGCAGGTGTCGGTTAAAGACCCCGTTGCCGACGCCCGGGACAATATTCTGGGATCCTTGAACATCCTGAACGCCGCGGCCCGGGCCAGGGTCCGCAAGTTCATCTTCGCCTCCACGGGCGGGGCGATGTATGGGGATGATGCCCCGGTGCCGGCTAAGGAGACGGACCTGGCCCGCCCCGAGAGCCCCTACGGCATCGCCAAACTGTCAGTGGAGCATTACCTCCACTTTTATCACCGGGAACACGGCATCGTCCCCGTATCCTTGCGCTATGCCAACGTTTTCGGCCCCCGGCAGAACGGCCTGGGAGAGGCCGGGGTAGTGGCTATTTTCATCGAGAAGTTCCTGGCCGGAGAACAGCCGGTGATCAACGGCGACGGCCTCCAGACCCGGGATTTTACCTTCGTGGGGGATATCGCTCAAGCCAACTTAAAAGCTCTGGCCTACCCCCAAGCCGGGACTTTCAACATCGGCACTGGTAAGGAAACCGATATCCGCACCATCTATCAACTTCTGCAAAAATTGCTGGGCTCGCCCAAAGGGCCGGTCCATGGTCCCGCCAAGCCCGGGGAACAACGCCGCAGCTCTCTCAATTGCGATTTGGCCCGGGAGGTCCTGGGCTGGCAGCCCAGCATCAGCCTCGAACAAGGCCTGGCCGGCACCGTGGCCGCGTTCCGGGAAAGATCTACTTAACCGGTAGAGTTTATCCCCGATAATTGTAAAAACACATTCACAAACCTACTTGGATACATATTTATATTGACATTACAATGTGCATAATGCAAAATAACGGAAAACATTGGTTAGCCTAAAGGGTAAGGTTGAGGAAAGAGATCAACTTTTTCCGATGTCTCATAAAGTTACAGTTTATGGTGGCCCTAACAACTTCCCATGGAGATGCGGCTTTGGCTGCCGGGGGTGGGAATTTTCGGATAAAAGACGTGCGAAAACGGCGGACAGCGTTTATCCAGGCAGTACTCCAAGGATTCCGAAGATTACCGAGTTTATTCCAAACCACCTTTAATTAAAGAAGTTATTCGCCAATGAGGCTTCCAGATTTGATCCTCAAGGCAGGGGCATATCTTTCGCCCGAAGATGTGTAGATGGGGACAAGGTTAGTCGGCCATTAAGTATAAGCTCCTATAACTATCTAATATACTTAATAATTACATGGCTTGGCCATGTAATCGAGGGGTGCGAAGCATGCCCAGGCTCTGTTCATCCGGGTTAATCGACGCATACTGCGAGAATTCCTTTGGTTCATTCGGCATCCCAGAAGAGATCCCCTGGTATGTGATCCATACCTGCTGCCATCACGAAGCCCGGTTGGAGGAGAGGCTGCGGCTAAAAGGCCTGGAGGTCTTTCTGCCCCGGTATCTGACGGCCAGCCGCCGCCGGGACCGTAAGAAGGTGCTTCAGGTCCCCTTGTTTCCCGGCTACCTTTTTATCCATGATGCTTTAGATTCCTCTGTATATTACGAACTCCTCAAGCTTCTGGGGGTGGTGCGGGTTTTGGCCAACAGCACCGGCCTGCTGCCGGTGCCCGGGGAAACCATCGAGTCCATCAAGCTGGCGGTGGCCGGTAACCGGCCCCATTATCCTTACCCTTATTTGATAAAAGGGAAGAGGGTGCGGGTGATGGAAGGGCCTCTGGTGGGAGTCGTCGGTATTATCCTGGAAGCCAAAAAGGAGAAACGCAAGGTGGTTATCGAGGTGGAGATATTCCACCGGGCCTTGGCCGTAGAACTGGAAGACGAAGCCGTGGAACTTTGGCAATGAGGCGGCTCAGAATCTTATTCCGGGAATGAATCGGGAATAATTCCGGACTAGATGTCAATGATTTGACATGTTAACATGCTCTCAAATCGGTATTTTTGGCGGATGCAAGACAAAACTACCTTATATCATTGTATAATAACCTTAACAAAGTTGGTCGGAGGTCTGGGCCTCATCCCGAAAAACCTTTCCCCCTTGCTTAATCCCAGGGGCCTGGTGCATTTTTCCAATCTCTTAATAAGCTTAAGAAATTTAATTTCGGTATAAGATTTGCATTTATCCAAATTAATGTTTAGCAACAATAAGAGGTAGGAGTAATTCTCCTTTTAATTTGCCGCTTAAGAAGCTTTAACTAACTGAATATATTAATTATATTGCATGTTTTAACATGTAATCGAGGGGGGCGAAGCCTGCCCTGACCCCTCAGAATGTCGGAATGCTGACGACTCCAAGGGCATGGCCCGATAATTTTCTGCTGACCGGCGATGTTAAAAAAGATTAAAATGGTGGAGATTCCTGCTGCAAGGGAGCGGGCTTTAAAATTTGGAACCGCGATACTCCACCATGATTAACTTGAGGAATCTGGGCCAAGTCTTCCTGGCGATTACGGTTTTATCTGTAGCAGCCTCCTGCATCCAACTCAGCGATCGGCAATATGTGCAAGACAACCCTCAATACCGGGGGGTTAAACGGGTCGTCGTCTTTCTGCAGCGCTGGCCCGGATATCTCCAGTTATCAAAACAGAATGACCTGAGTGCGGATTTTATCAAGAAGAACACCAACTTCTTGGGTCCCTGGGAGCCGGCGGCGGTCATCGACCCCCGGGCCCTGGATATCCGGGATATCGACGATACCCTGATAGGGGAAGTGCTTCTTGAGGCGTTGACCAGCAAGGGGTACCAGCCGTTTCTGGCGGAGGCGCTGCCCGGTCCCGCAGCCGCGCCGCTTTCGGTGGCCGCAATCATGGCCCAATACCAGGTGATGGATTCGGGGGCGGATGCCTTTTTGTTTTGCTTTTATGCCCCCACCCTTTACCTGTCACATCCTCCGGCGGGCCAGGCGACTCCCGGGAATCGGAGCTATAGCCTGTGGGAGGCCGTTAATCTCGTGGATGGCGGAAGCCTTGGAGTCACCTGGGCCGGCCCCCGGGCAGCCCTGGCCCCCAAGAACTCCATCAGCCATGGCTTCATTTACATTTCCATGACCGTTTTCAAAGCCCCGGGTCAGCAAATGCTCTGGGAAGTAGCAGGTTCCAAGGCCGGCGGCAGAACCCGTCCCTGGATTCCCCAGTGCCCGCCGGGGCCAACCGACCGGAATTATTGGGCCGATCCCGGGATTATCCAGACCTTGATGGTCAACAATTTAAGGTGTCGTCTGCGGCACCTGATTCCCAATGCTTTTTGAGCGAGTAAAAATTTCTTAAATTAAAGGATCAAAAAATAAAGCTATAATAAGAATTCCAATAAATTTTCTTTAAATTTCCATATAAAGCATGGTAATATGACTCCGGTGATGGAAGGTTGGAGTCGTGAGTCAAGATTGATTAATCAGGAAATGGGAAAGCGCCATAATGGTTTTCAAAAAATTAATTTCCTTATTGTTGATATTCCTTCTCACATTGCCTGCTAACTGCTGGAGCCAACCGACGCTGCCAGGTTTAGGGCAACAACCTGAAGACAAAGCTAAGCTGGAAGATCAGGCGCAATTCTATTTACAGAGGATCGGGCCGCAGCAGATGCAATCGCCCATTTCCGGGCAACTCCCCCCCCAGGCGAAGCCGGTGCCGGCAGCTCCGATTCCGGAGGCGCCTAAGGCGCCTATGGCCGCGGCTCGACAGATCGAGGAGATCTCAGCCGCGGAAAAACGCGCGGCTGAATATGGTCTGTCGGTAAGGCAATTCGGCTACAGTTTCTTCTATAAACCCCCGGAGACCTTCCTGCCGGTCCAGGCAGTTCCCGTGGGCCCCGATTATATTATCGGCCCCGGAGATACCATCAAAATCATCATTTGGGGCAGCGTTCAAGGTGAATACAATCTTGCGGTTGATCGCAACGGCCAAATCCCTATTCCCAAAGTGGGGGTAGTGCACGTCAGCGGTCTTTCTTATAAGCAATTAAGGGAAGTCTTGGATCAGGAATTCTCCCGGCAATACACTAATTTTCAGATGAATGTGACCCTGGACAACCTGCGGACCATCCAGGTTTATGTTGTGGGCCAAGCCAGATTTCCCGGCAGTTATGCCGTCTCATCCCTTTCCACCCTGGTGAGCGCCTTGTTTGCCGCCGGCGGGCCCAGCAAATCCGGTTCCATGCGAAACATTCAGGTGCGCCGGGGGAAGACGGTTATCGCCCATTTCGATATGTATGATTTTCTCATCAAGGGTGATAAAAGCAAAGATATCCGCCTGCAGTCCGAGGATGTGATCTTTATTCCTCCCATCGGTCCGCTGGCGGCCATCGGCGCACCTTTCTTGGAGCCGATAGGGGTGCCGGCGGAAAGGGGTCGGGCCGAAATAACGGCGGTAAAACCAGAACAGCCTCTGGTTGGGGGCCCCATAACTCAATATGGACAGGCCACGCCGGGCGCCCCTGGGACCCAATATGGCCAGGCGATGCCGTGGGGCCCTATGGCTTCGCAATTCGGGCAGCCCTTGGTTGGCGGTCCCATCAAGGTTCCCGGCATCTTCGAACTTAAACATGAAAAAACTCTGAACGACTTATTAAAACTGGCGGGGGGCCTGGCGGATACCGCATACAAAGGCCGGGTGCAGGTGCTCAGGGTGCAGCAGCACCGGGAGATGGTGTTGTTCGAAGATGACCTGAACAAGGTCTTGACCGGCAAGGTCCGGGACATCTCCTTGGTGGACGGTGATTTTGTCAAAATCTTCCGGGTTCCGGAGGTGATAGAAAAGAAGGTAAGGCTGGCCGGCGCGGTAAAAAAACCCGGAGTATTCGGGTTATATGACAATATGCGGGTAAAGGACCTGATTGAATACTCCGGCGGCCTCCTGATGGAAGCCAATCAGCAGGAAGCGGAAATCACCCGGGTGACCATCACGCCCCAGGGTCCGGAGACTTCCCGCATCTATATCAGTCCGCGCCTGGCCTTGAGCGGCGGCGCCCGGGACAACATCCTCCTCAAGCCCAATGACTATGTCTTTATCCGTTCCATCCCCGAATGGAGCCTGTATACGGTGGTCAAGATAGAGGGCGAGGTCAAATTTCCGGGTAATTACAGCATCAAGAAAGGGGAACCTTTGAGTTCGGTCCTGGCCCGGGCCGGAGGCTTGACCGATAAGGCCTTTGCCAAAGGCGCGTTTTTCACCCGGGAATCCGTGAAGAAAATGCAGGCCGAACATCTGCAGCAGATTGTCGACCGGCTCGAGGCCGAGTTGTACACCACCTCCGCAGCCAAGACCGAAGCCGCCCTGGAAAAGGAAGACGCGGAGCGGCAAAAGCAGGTGGCTCTGCAACAGCAGAAATTTATCGCCAAAATGCGCACCATCGTCCCCTTGGGCCGGGTGGTGATCCGGGTTGATGACCCGGAACGTCTGCGGGGCACCCCCGATGACCTGGAAATGCAGGAAGGCGACAGTTTACTGGTCCCCCAAATACAGCAAAGCGTCAATGTCATGGGTTCGGTGATGAGCCCCACTGCGGTTATCTATAGTCCCCACCTCACTGTCGCCGATTACCTGGCCCAGGCCGGAGGTCCCACCAAGGGCGCGGATGTCAGATACATTTACGTCATCAAGGCCAATGGCTCGGCCCTCAGCGGCAGAGGAGGGATTTTCTTCAGCGGTGTAACGTCTGCGCGCCTGGATCCGGGAGACACCATCGTGGTTCCCGAGAATTTCGAAAGGGTCGCCTGGCTTAAGACCGTCAAAGATATCACCAGTATGTAACCGTTCAGTACCCCTTTGTAGCTGAGGGAAATTTTTTTTGAAAAATTGAAAAAAAATGCCCTTAGGGGCTAGTTCTTTTGTGAATAATGGTGTATTCAAGGTCTTGTGGAAACAAGACCTAT